>Ga0256826_1000026_pt1 | contig 61489 bp, 59 predicted proteins | sample CV79metaG_FD_185975 | JGI IMG/M metagenome (GOLD analysis project Ga0256826, IMG submission 185975) | Hydrothermal vent microbial communities from East Pacific Rise, Pacific Ocean - CV79 | ecosystem: Environmental > Aquatic > Marine > Hydrothermal vents | place: Pacific Ocean: East Pacific Rise...
ACGCATATCTGCTGACTCTTCACGCAACAAGAGACGATACTCTGCACGTGAGGTAAACATACGATAGGGTTCTTTAGTTCCTTTAGTCACTAAGTCATCTATCATCACACCGATGTAAGCTTCATCACGACCTAACACTAGAGGTTCTTTACCTTCAATTGAGAGTGATGCATTGATTCCAGCCATAAGCCCTTGCGCGGCTGCCTCTTCATATCCCGTAGTACCATTAATCTGACCCGCAAGATAGAGGTTATTCACACGTTTGGTTTCAAGAGAGTGTTTTAACTCCGTAGGGTTTACATAATCATACTCAATCGCATAACCATAACGCGTAATCTTAGCGTTTTCCATTCCCTTAACCGAGTGAATCATCTGCTGTTGGACATCAGGTGGCAAAGAAGTACTCATACCATTAATATAACATTCTGTGTTTTCAAAGGTTTGGGGTTCTATAAAAAGATGGTGACGATCTTTGTCACGAAAACGGTTGATTTTATCTTCAATACTAGGACAGTAACGCGGTCCAACACCCTCAATCTGACCTGAAAAAAGTGGTGCACGATGAAAGTTGTTTTCGATAAGTTGATGGGTATCTTCGTTGGTGTAAGCAATATAACAAGGAAGTTGCTGTTTTTCCACAGCAAACTTATCACGATCAGTACGAAATGAAAAAGGGGTAGGAACTTCATCCCCACCTTGAGGTTCCATCTCTGAAAAGTCAATACTAGAAGTGTCTACACGAGGACACGTTCCTGTTTTCAAGCGCCCTACTTCAAGACCCGCATCTACTAAAGATTTTGATAGTTTATTGGCTGCAAATTCACCAAAACGACCCGCACTCTCTTTAATCTCACCAATATGGACAACCCCTTTTAAAAAGGTTCCTGTTGTTAAGATAACTTTTTGTGCACTGTACTCGTTAAGAAGATTAGTCCGAACACCTACAACGGTGTCACCTTCCATAATTAAGTCATCTACTGTCTCTTGTAGAAGGTCAAGGTTGGGTGTACTTAAAACAACGTTACGTGCAATTACACGGTACTTATCCATATCGATTTGCGCACGTGTTCCACGAACAGCAGGACCTTTAGTCGCATTTAAAATACGAAACTGTATCCCTGCCTCATCGGTAATAAGACCCATCTCACCACCAAGAGCGTCAAGTTCACGTACCAAGTGACCTTTAGCAAGTCCACCCACAGCAGGGTTACATGAGGTTGCCCCTACATTTTCTGCCAAAATTGAGATTAAAAGTGTTTTATGTCCCATACGCGCCGAGGAGAGAGAGGCTTCAATACCTGCATGCCCACCACCAACAACAATTACATCATAATTCATATCTTATACCTAGCGTTTTAGTCATCAAAGGACTAAAAATATTTTCGCAATTATACCCTTATCTCTATGCATTTTTATCACCACAATAGAAGTAATCTCTTTTTTAAGAAACCCTACTCTTTTTCAGGGTGTGCATAACCTTGATAGTAGTAACGGTTTAAGTCAAATAGACCTGCACTGATAGGGTCTTGTTTGTAAAATGCTTTTTGGAATATGTCGTAGGTTTCCCAAAACTTTGGACTGTTTCTATCAACACTATACTTATCAAGACGTCTATTATTTTCATCATTATCTACGTAATATCGGATAAGATTAAAAAAGTCTGGTAAATCTTCTTCTGCTACATCATAATAGTAGTTTGGGTATGAACCCATAAGCCCAACAAAAAAATCTGCTGTATCTTTTGAGGGATCAAGTTGTTCCGCTTCTGAAAACAAAAAAGCAACATTATCATGCCAACGATTTACAATAATACTCATAAAAACGTCATCTCCATCTTTGACACGAATACGCATATGTGCAAGATTTGAATTAAAATCGTGAACCGTTTCAATAAAGTTGGTCCCCTTCACAGAAATAGCACGAAAACCTTGTACATAATCATCAACACTCTTATAAACACTAGGAAGTTCAGGCAGGGCTTCACCTGCTTTAAAGTAGTTCTTATCAAAAGAGATGTTTCTATCCTTAGGCAATACTTTTTCTATAAAATGCTCTAAAAATTCCCGTTTAGGCGTATCAGTTTTATAAACCACACCAGAAGGTGAAGCAAATACATGTTTTGTATACTTGCCAAGTTTAGCACCGATATAGATAGATTTAGCAATTTCCATACGTTTATCTTCAGGCATAAAACGTAAAGCATTATCTTCACCTTCTCGACGTAATCCATCCATATACAAACGTACTTCAAGCTGATGGGATACATTGCCATAAACATCAAAACCCGCTACTAACGCGTAGTAAATACGTTCAAACAGAGGGTAATCAATAACCCAAGCAGTACGGGGTAAGTCGCCTAAAGCACCTCGATGCACTGAGGCACTGTCAAAATGACGAAACACTGTCAATATAGGAGCATCCTCTTTCTCCTCTCCTACCCATAAATCACTGTATTTTGCTTGGGTACTCATATATAAGTCTTGTTTTGCTGTATGAAAAATTGCTGACTTTTCTGTATATGAGTTTTGAATAGCCGAGAACAGCCAAGAAGAGCTTCCCTTTTCAATAGGCATCCGTAAGTCTTCATAATGTGAGGCTAAAAAGCCTTTAGTGTTAATCGTCATATCTGCATCAGGATCTAAAAAAAGTACCCAAAACTGATCGTTAATGACATTTAGTGCAATCTGTCCCTTACAAACAGGTCCTCGAATAAAAGTCCGAATAACATACTCAGAATGGTCTAACAAAAACTGATAACGTGAACGTGCCGGAATCTGTGCAAAAGTAATAAAAGGATTGGCCGCAGTCACACTATCATAAGCCATTAGATGGGGAACTTCATCCCAAGTTGGTGTAATAAACAGTGTGTTAAATCGCTCGAGAACTTTATCATTTAACTCAAATACCATATGCGTTTTATGCACAATAGTCGCATGAATCCGCCTAAAACGATAATAGACTCGGGAGATTTGAGGATCGTCATAAGGACGAAGGGTAGCAATAATATTGATATCTTCACCAGAAGGTGTTGTCGAACGTACTAACTCGTAAAAGGTGTCATTTTTATCTGTAAAGTAGAGATGTGCTAAGTAGAGATGTTCATAAAGATAACGCGCACTCATCTGATGTTTTGCATCATCTGCATTAAAAAAAGCCTCCCATTTTTCAATCAAAGGAAGGGCCTCTTTTGATGGTAAATAAGTAGCAATTTTTTTGCTTGGAGTTAAGGACTGTGCGCCTTGGTCTAGCCACTGTGCTATTGTTTTTAATTCACTTTTTTTCAAAGGGGGAAAGCCATAAGGCATCCCTCTATCACTATGTTTTGCTAAATAGTTGGCTAACTCTTGTTGATTTCGAGCACAGGTCAAGGTATCGCTTTCAGGTCGATACTGATTAAGACTGTCTGGATGGTTTTTTTTATGTTCAAGGAGGGTTAATAATATAGAGTTATTATAACCTTCAGGTGCGTCACTTTGCGTGACAGAATAAAACCCTTTGCCACGCCATTGTGTTGTGTTTTGAGCATCCATAAACAGTCGTGTTGGCTTCGCTGCAAAAAGACGGGTACCATCATAAACAAGCGCCTTGGTCGCACCACGATCAATGCCTTCATATGAACTAAGTTTTAACTGACACGGGGAGTTATAACAGGAGTGACACACAACACAACGTGCATCTAAAATAGGTTTTACGTCTTTATCATAATCAATATGATGATCACTTACACTAACTTCTACTGGTGGGGCAATAGGCGCAGAACATCCGGTAAAAAAGAGGACTACCATACTGACATATATTGCAAAGTATTTCACCTATTTCTCCCAAAGTTTTTATTATTTTAACATACTCTGCCACAAAGCAAAAATTGTCAACCTTAATAATTTACTTGAAAAACAAAGTACCTTCAAGAGGTCCATATTAGTTTTGTATAATAAGGTCAACTATCTATCAATATGAGGTACTATGTTAGACAAAGAAACCCAATTACTTTTTAAAAACTACCTACCTATAACTATGGATTATGATGAAAAAATCGATGGTGGTGGAGACTATCAGGTGCGTGACAAGATGTTGTATGAAAAAGCACAACTCAATGCAATAATCATCCAACGCAAACAGGCCAATCGCGGGGTTAGAAAAGTACGACGTTAAGTTGTATCACCTACTTAACTCAAATACCTTAGTCACTCTTAACTTCCACATGTTACAATTACGCCAACTTAACTACTCGAGATACTTATGATTCAAAATGCACATGATGCTTACAATAAACAAGACTACACAACCGCTTTCCCTCTTTATAAAACATTAGCAGATCAAGGAAGTGCTGATGCACAAACTTCTTTGGGCTTTATGTACCAACAAGGGCAAGGGATACCTATTGATGAACAAAAAGCTGTGGAGTACTTCACTAAGGCAGCTGAACAGAATCAACCTTATGCACTTTTTAACCTTGCAATTTTATATACTAATGGACTTGGTGGCGTAACCCATGATCAGTTTAAAGGGTTTGAACTCTTTTTAGAAGCCGCTACACGTGAAGTTCCTCCTGCTATGTATGAAACGGGTGTGATGTTAGAACGTGGTTTGGGCTGTTTGCAAAACTACTCTGAATCCGCATTTTGGTATGAAGAAGCTGCCAAACGTGGGCATGGTCAAGCCTTTAATAACCTAGGGGTGCTCTACAAAGAGGGGCATGGTGTTGGACAAGACTATAACCGTGCTTTTATCTGCTTTAAACGCGCAGCAGATCAAGAAATCGCGGTTGCTCAATACAACCTTGGACAACTTTATGACCAAGGTATGGGTGTTGAAGAGGACCATGATATGGCACTTGATCTGTGTCGTAAAGCCGCTTATAATGGTCATGAAAAAGCCAAAGAGATTATTAAAGGGCTACAAGAAGATGGGAAAATTGTTTTTTAAACAACGTCCTACTTCTTCAACTTCAGACATCACGAAGTAATCCCTTTTTCCCTACACTCTATTTTTCATTAACGTTAGCAAACTACTTAATAAAAGCAGTAAAAATGCTGTTTCGATATATGTCATCTATTTTCCTATTTAAAATACTAAGAAGTATTTTAAACCTCAAACACAAATGCTTTGTTACGCTTATGTTAATGGGTGTTAACACCAATGTATCGATACCTTAAACACATCCATCTAAAATAATGTTTTCAAGTACAAAATGGTGATGTTCTTCTTCATAGAAATAGCTAAAGTTTATTTTATGGGTCTCAAGTATCGACTTTACAATATAAAGCCCTAGTCCAAAACTTCTTTTAGTTGTACTGGTGTCTTGATAAACAAAAGGTTCTAAAAGTGTTTCAAAACTCTGGCTATCTGACCACGCTTCTCCTCGATTCGAGAAGATAAGTTTCCCATCTTCCAAAGCGATATCTACTTGCTTGTCAGGCGAGTACTTAAGCGCATTATCAATAAGGTTTTTAAAGACACTAACCATCATACGCTCGTCTGCTAATAGATGACAATTTTGTATAATATTACAAACCACGATACCCTGTGTTTCTAACATCAAAGCTTCTGCTTTTTCAATTAGAGAACTGATACTACAAGATGTCATATTTGTCTGAGTTGAGAGGGAAGTCACCTCTTCAATATGAGCCATATCTTCAATCAAACGCTCCATACGGACAAAGGCACGTCCAAGTATTTCACTTTCACGAGACGCACCTAAAAAAGGTAAAGAGAGTTTTCCTACGGTGATAGGGGTTTTAAGTTCATGCATAACATTGCGCATAAAAAGGTGCCGTCCATCTAAAAGCGCTCTATTGTTTTTAACTGCTACATCAAAAGCATTTATGAGATAGGCTATCTCATCTTTTTTGTTACTAATTTCAGGTGTATAACTACCATTTTCACCGTAGCTTTTAATGGCATTCGCAAGTTTTTTAAGTGGTAAAAGACTGTGAATTAAGGAAAAATAGAGGGCAACAATAAGTAAAATTAGCGTTGAAAAACCAATCCACAACCAACTCATATAGGGATTAACCACATTACGTCCCACCATAAAAGGCTCTTTTTTACGGTTGATTAAGATATATAACATGGTCTTAGATTTTTTAATTGCAATAATGCCCTCTTTCATAGAGCTTTTTATCTCGGGTGTGAAATTGTCAGGAATTGTCACAAAGGCAGGTATTAGTCCTTTCGTATTTTGAGGGGTAACAGGAAGATATACATATCCGCGCTCTTTAAAAAATGCCACTCTTTTTTGTTGTGGGAACAAAATACTACGACGTAACATCATCATCATAATGTCACTCTCTTTAATCTCTGTTTTTACATTTTGGCGCGAAACATCTTCAACTAAAAAATAAAAGCCGATACTAATACCGGTAAGAATGACAATAAAAAACAGCGTTAGCCGTGTAAAAATTGAGTGACGCATCAGCCTCTAACCATCAAAACGATATCCACGGTTTCGAATAGACTTAATGTAAGTGGGAGACTTAATATCCTCTTCTATTTTCTGTCGTAAACGACTGATAATAACATCCACCGTACGGGAAGAGCTTCCTTCTGAAATTGAAGGCGCATTACTCACCAAAAAGTCCCTATCTAGTATCCGTCCACTTTGTAATATAAGTAGACGTAACACCTCATACTCAGCAGGGGTAAGCTCTAAAACCTTTTTGTTAAAAGTGATACTTTGGCGAGACTCAGAGAGTTCAAACTTACTAAGTGCTACTTTTTTAGAGGGTTGGTAACGTCGCATTACACTAGTAATTCGCGCTACAAGTTCTCGTGGTTCATAAGGTTTAGGAAGATAATCATCTGCGCCATGCTCAAGTGCTACTAATTTATCATTCAAGTCACTTCGAGCACTGGAAATGATAATAGGTGTATCAATTTTTTCACGTATCATACGGCATAGATCAAGTCCATCAATCTCGGGTAAGGTTAAATCTAGTAGTATTAAATCATAATGCGCTACTGCGAGTTTTTCAAGCCCAAGAGAAGGCTTTTCAACAGCATCAACATCAATCTGATATAACTTTAAATAGCTCACTAAAAGCATGGTAATATCAGGATCATCTTCAATCATTAAAACTTTCACTAGAACCTCTTTACTTTGTTAATCCAGACTCAAGAATTTCACGTTGTGCTTGGGTCATATTGTTATCTTCACGCAGTGCTTCGCGTGCAATAACTTCTAATCGATCACGTTCATCTATAATCTCACGAATACTTAAACTCTTTGTTGTGCTCTCTTCAAGAGAAGCATTTAAAACCACGCCACCCATCATTACTAGACCTATAACTACAATCGGGAAAATCATAATACCCATAATAACTCCTTCTAAAACGCTATTTGCGTTAGAGAATAATTCCCTAGCTAAGTAAATCATATTTGGCGCTAGTGTTAATGGAGGTAAATATCCTTAGGCTTTTTACGTACCATATTATACACAAAGAGTGTAATCTAGGTTATAATTCTTGGATATTAGGTTTTGGGTTGCTTAGTTTTTTAAAGTTCCTTAGAATCTACTCCTGACGTTTTGAACTGCGGGTTTTGTTTTGATTCCTGAGTTAGTCAGGAATCTACTCCTGACGTTTTGAACTGCGGGTTTTGTTTTGATTCCTGAGTTAGTCAGGAATCTACTCCTGACGTTTTGAACTGCGGGTTTTGTTTTGATTCCTGAGTTAGTCAGGAATCTACGTAGCTGGTTACTAGCTAAAGATTAATTAGAAGGAAAGCACTTGTTTACAGGGTTGATTCGTGAGATGGGTAGTGTTAAGAGTTATGCGGGGAACCGTCTTAGTATTCGGGCTTCTCATCAGGCAAAATTGGGTGATTCTATTGCTATTAATGGGACTTGTTTGAGTGTTGTGAGTTTAGAAGCAGATGGCTTTACGGTGGAACTTTCACCTGAAACACAACAGTATATTAACACTTCTGCCTTAAAAGGTCAGGTACACATTGAACCTGCCATGATGATGGGTGATCGTTTTGAGGGGCATATTGTTCAAGGTCATGTTGATACCATTGGAACCGTTTCTGCCATCAAAAACAATGGTAATTCTACGGATGTTTTTATTGATGTTGCTAAAAAGTTTATGCCCTATATTGTTCCAAAAGGCTCCATTACTATTGATGGTGTCTCCTTAACCGTCAATGATATTACCAAAAGTGGTTTTCGTCTCACCATTATCCCTATTACCGTTAAAGAGACCCTTTTTGGAAGCTATAAAATTGGATCACGTGTCAACATAGAGACCGATATGTTTGCACGTTACATTGACCATATTTTAAAACATCGTCAAGCACCCAACATGAGTTGGAATGATGTTGAAGCCATACAGGCACAATACTAAACCTTATGAAAAAAGCTGTCGCACTCGGTTATGAGAAAGGGCAACAAGATGCGCCTAAAGTATTAGCAAGCGGATCGGGTTCTATTGCTGAGAACATTATTAAACGTGCCCAAGAGTATGATATCCCTCTTTTTAAAAACCCTGAACTTGCCAATTCTCTTATCAACCTCAACGTCAATACCGAAGTACCCAAAGAGCTCTACCAAGCCGTAGCAGATGTCTTTTTATGGTTGATGAAAAACGAAAACGAAAAACGCACCTAAACGATGAAAAAACTCCCTATTGAAGTGGTTTTACCCACTATTGTTTCAACTCTTGAAACCTCCAACACCCTTGTGCTTCAAGCACCACCCGGTGCCGGTAAAACCACTATGGTGCCTCTTGCGCTCCTTGATGCCCCTTGGTTAGGTGATAAAAAGATAATCATGCTCGAACCACGTCGTATTGCCACTCGAAGTAGTGCACAGCGTATGGCGGAACTTTTAGATGAGCTCTTAGGGGAGCGTGTGGGGTATCGTGTTCGTGCTGAGAGTTGTGTGAGTGCTAAGAGCAAAATCATTGTAGTAACAGAGGGGATTTTAACTCGTATGTTGCAGAGTGATCCTGAACTTCAAGAGGTTGGACTTCTTATTTTTGATGAATTTCATGAGCGTAATCTTCATGGAGATTTAGGGCTTGCACTAGCACTTGAGTCCCAAGCACTTCTGCGGGAGGATCTCAAAATAGTAGTGATGTCTGCTACGTTAAATGCCAAACGTATTGCAACCCTTTTACAAAATGCACCTATTGTTACCAGTGAAGGTCGTACCTATCCCGTTGAAAACATCTACCTCACAAACAAAACACCCCACCCAACCCCAAAAACACTACTCAATGAAATACTCAAAATCATCAAAGGTCTCCTAACAACAGATACCGGAAGTATTTTAATATTTTTACCCGGTGTGGGTGAGATAAAAAAGCTTGAACAGCTCTTATTACCACTAATTAATACCAACGATATCATCCTCGCCCCACTTTATGGTGCACTCTCTACAAAAGAGCAGAACCTCGCCATTAAGCCCTCTAGCCAACGTAAAATTGTATTGGCTACCAATATTGCAGAAACCTCTTTAACCATAGAGGGTATTAGCGTTGTTATTGACTCGGGACTACAACGTAGCACCTATTTTGATGCTGGCTCAGGAATGAATCGTCTTGTTACCCAAGCGATATCCCAAGACAGTGCCACTCAAAGAAGTGGTCGAGCAGGACGGCTTAGTGCTGGTCGATGTTATCGCTTATGGCATGAACACCGCCCTCTAGTAAAACATAATGAGGCTGAAATAGTAACAGCAGACCTAACAAGTTTTGTTTTAGAACTTGCCTTATGGGGTGTTAACGAGATACAAACCCTTGAGTGGTTAGACCTACCCTCTCCTACTGCCCTTAGCCATGCCAAAGCCCTTCTCCATCAACTTGGTGCTTTAAAAGAGAATTGTATTACCCCTCATGGTAAAAAGATGCTTCACTTAGGTGTTCATCCTAGATTGGCACATATGATGTTACATTCACAAAAGCTTGGACTGACTCAAAGTGCTGCCTACCTAGCCGCGCTCTTAAGTGAAAAAGATATCCTAAGGGGTAGCTTGAGTAAAAGTGCTGACCTTGAACCAAGACTTCAAGCAGTTCAAAACAGTGAACAGGGTCCACATATCAATACAGTAGCACTCCAACGTGTGAAACTCACCGCTAAAAACTTTATGAAAAAGCTTCTTGAAAGTAAAAAAAGTGAATCCATTAAAGATCGTTGTGGCGTTCTTTTAGGCTTTGCTTATCCTGATAGAATTGCGCAGTCTCGTGGTACTAATGATCAGCACTATCTCTTAAGTAATGCAAAAGGGGCATCACTACACTTTGAAGATACCCTGTTTACCTCTTCTTACCTTGTGGTTGCAGATGCTCAAGGCAGTTCTAAAAATGCTACTATCTATCGCGCCGCAGCACTCACACTTGAGCAGATAAAAACCTACTTCTCAGAACATATAACCTTAGAAAATGAGACACAATTTAACTTTCAAGAAGAGCGTATAGAAGCACGAGAAGTTCTAAAACTAGGTGCCTTAAGTTTAGAAAGTAACCCTATTAAAAAACTTGATGAAACAATGATTCGTAGTGCTTTAATCGAAGCTATTAAACACAAAGGATTAAAAGCCTTAGCCTTTTCTAAAGAGAGTCTCAACCTCTGTGCACGTATCGCCTTTGTCCGTCACAATGAAGATAAAATAATGGAGGCGGATAACTTTCCTGACCTCAGTGAGAGATGGCTTCTGGATAATTTAGAGCTTTGGTTAGCCCCACATCTTCAGGGAATTAAAACTTTCAAGGCATGTAGCAAACTTAACACCACCATGATCTTACAAAGTTTACTCACCTACGATCAGAACAAACGTTTAGAAATGCTCGCCCCAAAGAAGCTATCGGTACCATCAGGTTCCAACATTACCATCAACTATGAAAACCCTCAAGCACCTACACTTGAAGTACGCCTGCAAGAGTTGTTTGGAATGTATGAGACACCCAAACTTATGGACAACAAGGTTGCCCTTACTATTGCCCTGCTTTCACCTGCATCACGCCCCATGCAAGTGACCAAAGACCTTCGCTCTTTTTGGGAAACCACCTATCATGAAGTACGTAAAGAGTTACGAGGAAAGTATAAAAGACACTACTGGCCCGAAGATCCTTTTGAGGCTATTGCCACAAGTAAAACAAAAAAAAGAATGTTTCAATAAGAGCGAAGTTAGCTATCTTTTAAAGCCTGAACATTAGGGTTACATGCCATCTTATGAACAACATTAACAGCTTCAAGTGTCGCAAGTTTTCTCTTCGAAGCAAGTGTTGAACTACGACACTCTTTGCCTCTATAAAGGTAGAGATTAAAGCCATTTTCAAAAAGTGCAATACGTGTAGGCAAGGCAATAGAGTAGGTACTTAAGACCCCTTCCTCTTTTATCACCTTAGCAATATCGCTAAAATATTCTGACGTCCAAAGAAGAGGATTAACACTAGGGCTAAAAGCATCTTGGTAGACAATATCAAAAGCAATGGCACTCTCACGAACAAACACTCTCGCATCACCAATAATCACCTTAATAGAAATATCATCATCTACATAATGACCTGTTTGGGCAATACTTTTAATAATACTCAGATAGGGTTCAAATACCTCTGGATAGCTAAAGTGCTCCAAAGAACGTACTAAATCCCCATCAAGCTCGGGAGAGTATATGTTGACTTTGACATTAAGGTTTTGTGTTTTTATATAGTGGAGTGTGGCTAAGGTATTAAAACCCAGGCCAAAACAGATATCTAAAATAGTAAGAGTATCGCGCCCTTTTAGTAGCTCAAAAGTAGGGATAACATGTTTAGAAAGCGATTCATGAAGAGCACCATCTTTTGTAGAGTGGTAATGTTCTTCATACTCACTCGAGTAGGCTGTAAAAGAGCCATCTTCACTTACTACCATGGTATGAAGCGAACTGTTAAAACTGATAGAAGGCATCTATAACCCGTTGCCCCACATGTGCATTTTTTTTGCCATTATCAGTTCATAATCATCAAAAAGCTCAATGGTGTTAACTGCACGGAAGTCTGCTTTATCTATGGCTTCATAAATTGTTTCACTCATCAAGGAATCTTTTGAAGTGAGGATAATGAGTTCACCGGCATTGGCTAGGGTGCGATACGCCATCATTAAAAGCGAGTCGAGTTGTGCATAGTTTTGTACCACATCGCGAATCATAACAATATCATTATCACGAGGAAGAGCACGAAAGGGGGTTTCAAAGTCTTCTATCTCTTGTAAAGTCAGATCGGTTTCACCGTGAAGTTCTTGATGTGACCCCGGAAACTTTACTAGAGCTAAACGCCCTTGCACTTCAAAAAGTTTATCAAAAATATATTGAGAAATCTCATCCGTATGGGTTGTAACATCAAGCACTTTATAGGCAGGATAGAAGTTAAAAAGTGTGCTAAATTGCTCGAGTTTCTTTTGCATGTTATAAGCTAAACAGGCATATCATGAAGCTCTTTAAAAAGGTAAGCTTCTACAATTTCATCAATATCTTTTTGAAAATGTGCCACAAGGGGCATCATTGCCATCTCTAAAAAGTCGGTAATAGGTTCATAATCTGACTTAATGATAATCGCTTCAGGAAGGGGCTTAATAGCACGCCAATCATCATGAAAGTTACACTCAACTACTTCACCCTCTTCGATAATAAGTTCGGCCCATTTTTTAGCTTCTAAGATAGGTGTAATTTGTGCTTCTTGAGCATTATCACCATCCATAGGAATTAACAGTTTCATCTTAATCGACCTTATCCAAGTCAAGCGCTAAGGCATCATTGTCCATGATATCGATATCTTTGCGTAGTACTTCTGTTGCAATCGCTTTAGCATCATCTAAAGAGTGCATTGTAAAGGTTCCACACTGATAAACATTGAGTTCAGGAATATCACTTTGAGCTTTTACATTTAAAACATCTTTCATAGAGGCTTCCCAGGCATCAGCAACAACTTCTTCATCAGGCGTTCCGATAACACTCATGTAAAAACCAGTACGACAACCCATAGGTGAAAGATCAATAATCTCTGTTTTATCAGAGTTTAAATGATCACGCATAAAACCTGCAAAAAGATGCTCTAAAGTGTGAATCCCCTCTTGAGATAAAATCGCTTCATTAGGGCGAACAAAACGAAGGTCAAAAACAGTTAGTGCATCACCATGAGGTGTTTTCATCCCTTTAGCTTTACGAACAGCAGGTGCGGGCATGATAGTGTGGTCTACGGTAAATGAGTCTAATAATGGCATGGATATTTCCTTAATTTTATAATAGTGCATGAATATTAACATAATTGGACCTAGAGTCCTAAATTACTTTTAAATATTAAGATGTACCTTCTCTTTAAACGTGGCCAAAATGCAATGTATTTCTGATATAAATTGGCTATAATCCCTCTAATAAAGGATAGATTATGGCATTAGAGGCATTCGATTTTTATGATGAACTTAGTAGTGAAGAACAAGTACTTTTAAGCAAACATCTTAAACCTATCACACTCAATGCAGGTGCAACACTTTTCTATCAGGGTGACATAACCGAAGATATCTTGTTACTTGAAGAGGGTGATGTACGTCTCTATCTACAAGGTGAAGGTATTAACGAAATCACCCTCTATACACTCCACCCTTATGAGCAGTGTATTGTCAACACCACCTCAACACTTAACCAAATCCCAACTATCGGCTCTGCTGTTACAGTAACCCCTATTAAGGGCTATCTTATCAACCGTAGCATCATCAACCAACTGATGGAACAAAACAGTAACTATCAGCGTTATATCTTTTCACTTTTTACACTAAGACTTGATAGTGTTGCTCGTGTTTTAGAGAGTGTGAAATTTAAACAACTTGATGAACGTCTTCTAGACTATCTTGAGGCGCAAAACAAAGAAGAAGTTATCATCACTCATGAAGACTTGGCAAACTATGTTGGTTCTACTCGTGTGGTGGTGAGTCGTTCTCTTAAAAAAATGGAAAAAGAGGGTCTTATCATACTCTCACGTGGAAAAATAACAGTTCTTTAAATCATCTCCATACGCGTTTACAGGGTACTCTTTTCAATAAAATAGTAAGTGCCTTTCATATAACTTTGGCTACTCGTACTAAACATTTACTCTCATAAGTTATACTTTTTACATCTAAAAGGTTACCTATGAAAACTACACTACTATTTTTAGGCTCTTTTGTAGCTGCAACACTACTTAACGCCACCGTACTCTCCGCTCCAACCACTGCACAATTGATTGTTTACAATGGTAATGTTGGATTAGTTCATGAACAGAGAGAACTTACTCTCGATCAGGGAGTACAAGAGATTATTTACGAAGATGTTGCGGCTACACTTGATACTGATTCAGTAAGTGTTACCCTTCCAAAAGGGGTAACACTCTACTCACAACAGTACCGTTTTGATCAGTTAAACTCACATAAACTAGCGCTCGCACATCTTGGTAAAGAGGTACAGTTTTATATCCATAGTGGTAGTGATCTTATCTATAAAAAAGGCGTCTTACTCTCCGCCTCTAATGAAGCCGTTATCAAAACCAAAAACAGTGGTATTTATACCGTTGCCACCTCAGCACTTATCTTTTCATCTATTCCTAGTACTTTAATTACAAAGCCCTCTCTTATATGGAATGTCAATGCCCCTAAAGCGCAAAAGAACCTTCTTGAAGTGGACTATTTAATTAGTAATATCACATGGAAAAGTAATTATGTTTTAAACCTCAAACAAAAAACTGCTGATCTATCAGGATGGATTAGTATTGATAACCGTTCAGGGAAGGCGTTTAAAGAGGTTCAATTACATGTACTAGCTGGGGATTTAAACCGAGTACATCAACCTACCCAACCACATCGTTATTATGAAAAAACAATGGCAGTTATGGCAGACACTCCAAACGTTAAAGAAGTTTCAAGTGAAGGATATCACCACTATACAATTCCTTTTAAAGTCACCCTTGAGAACAATGAAAAAACACAAATCAAATTCATTGACTTACAAGCTATTCCTATCAAACGTACCTTTAAAGTGTTTACTGCTAATCCTCTCTATTACAAAGGAACTCTCAAACATGATATCCAACGCTTTGTAGAGATAAAATCCTTAGATATACCACTACCACAAGGGATAGTACGTGCTTATGCACCCTCTGAACATACAACACTTTTTGTAGGTGAAAGTCATATTAACCATACTCCAAAACATGAAAAAATTGCACTTCTATTAGGTAACGATTTTGATTTAAAACTTAAAGAGAGCACAATAGAAGTCAATGATAACAAATATTTTTATGACCGTACCATTAAGTATACTCTAACAAATCGCTCTAAAACAGCAAAAATGATTACCCTAGATATCCCATTTATCACAACAGAGAACCTAAATGTCAGTGTCAAAACAGACCAAAAATATCATCGTAAAGATAGTGGAAACTTAGTGTTTGATATTGCAGTCAAAGCAGATAGTACCCAAAGCTTTAAAGTAGAGTACCGTGTTAAAATTTAACCTATAAGTCTCTATTACAACTTATCATTCATCACTACCCAAAAAAAGCCAACAATACTGGCTAAAACAAATATCCCCAAAAATATCGATAAACCTAAATCGGTACTACTCATAAACATCCTTTGCTTACGAATAGTAGTACTTTTATAATAACTCCAAGACAATGAAAATATTTTTTTGTTTTATGTGATATTTTCTTGATATTTAATATAGCCCGCTACCTTTAATCCCAAGCTAACACAATTTCAACACTTTTAAGCGTTATAAAATCTCTATACAAAGGATTCCCTTGAAAAAAATATTTTTAACACTAATACTTTCTATCTCAGCACTATTTTTTATTGGATGTGGGTCAGGGCAAACAAACAGTGAACAAATAACTGAGATTGATGGTAGATGGATGACAGGTGACAATAACATTATCTCCATTCATAATGGGAACATAATTTATGAAGAAATTCAAGATGACATGCGTATTGAGTTCAATACACTAGGCTCGGTTACTGGTGAGAAACTTGTACAACCTAATGATATTGTAGTTAAAACTATCGCTGTAACACACCACGTCTACGTGACACCACTTACGACAGCATTAGCAGACGATATGACTGTCCACCAAGCCTTTGGTATCACAGGATGGACAAGAGATGTAAAAAAAGATGTTACGGAGTATATGAAACCAATATATAGTGAATTAGAAGATAGTACACAGATTTATCTTCTTGAAGGTGCCTTGCTTAATTGGGGTGATCCAAACCAGATAGGTGAAGATGGTTATCCAGAAGCGTTAAATTACTACGATATTTGGACAAGACCCTAATTTAAAATAGATACGGCACTAAACGCTTTGTCTTCGCAGCATATACTTTATATGCTGCATCATGACAATGCCATAACTTTTCTTCATGAAGCATCTTCAAAATCATATTAACAAATAAAACGCCAAATATTATCCAATGAAAAAGCTCATTGTAAACAATACTAGTACCAAAGGCACTCAGAAGCACCGAGGTGTACATTGGATGACGAATATACCTATAGATACCATCGGTAATCAAGCACCCCGCTTCTTTAATATCAGGACGTATATTGAAGTTACCAAGACGGTTTTTACTCAAGGCTAAAAAACCTATAACAAGGCCAACAAAAACAATTATGAAACCTAAGAGGGGATGCTTTATTGTTGAAAAAGGGATGATAATAAAGAAAAGAGATGTAAATTGAATGATAACAAATAGGTATGTTTTGGAGGTAGTTTTGTTAGTTACGGGTTCGCGTTGCTCTTGCGGGTTAGTTTTTGGTTGCATCTAAAGTACCTTTAGGGAAGTTAGTTAGTGTAAGTGAATTGTACTTTATTATAGTGAATATGTATGTTCTTGGTTAGTTGTGGGTTCGCATTGTTCTTGTAGGTTAGAGAAAAACATCAGACAAATATAAAGAGAATTGGCATTAAAAAAGAAGTTATACAAGTAAATTGATTAAATCAAAGATTTAGAAAGAGAGACAAACCTAAAAGTTTCAGATTTGATGTAGGTTGTGGTTAACTCAGACCGACAGCGTACATAAGTACGTCGAGTGTCTAAGTTAGACGCAAGATGCGCCAAAGCTGGAACTTTTAAACGCGCGCTTCTTCACGGCGTTGTAAATAATCCCATTTTTGATCTACACGTTCTTGCCACTCTTTAATCAAGTGTTTGTACTCATCTTTAAAAAGGTGCTTGAAACGTCCTTGTGCTGCTAAATACTCTTCAACAGGAACAACATTTTTAGGACGGTAAGTAATATTTAACTCATGACCATCAATAATTTCGTATAGTGGAAATACTAAAGTATCTGTTGCAAGGTCCGTTAACATCATGGTGTCTTCTGGAGCAAATTTCCACTCTGTAGTACATGGAGAAACAGCATTGATAAATACTGGTCCCTCTGCCTCAAAACCTTTTTGAATGGCTTTAACCATATTCTTCCATTTATTTGGAGCAACTTGTGCAACATAAGGAGAACCATGAGCTGCCATAATAGCTACCATGTCTTTTTTGTTTTTCTTTTCACCGTAACTTACACGTCCAGCAGGAGATGTTGTTGCAGATGAACCAATAGGTGTTGATGATGAACGTTGTCCACCGGTATTGGCATAAACTTCATTGTCAAGAACAACATGCATCATGTTGTGACCACGTTCGAAACAACCTGAAATCCATTGGAAACCGATATCATAAGAAGCACCATCACCTGCAAAAGATACAAATTTAGGAGTACGACCTGGTTGTTTTAAGCGCCCTTTAGTACCAAGTGCTTTATGCATAGCTTCAGCACCTGCAACGGCAGTAGAACCGTTCTCAAAACCGATATGAATCCAAGATGCATCCCAAGATGTGTATGGATATACTGCTGTACATACTTCAAGACAACCTGTTGATGCTGATAAAATCAGGTCATCATTAGTTGCATTTAATACTTCACGTACAATAATAGAGTGCGCACAACCTGGACATAAAAGGTTTGCACCTTCAAAACGGTCCGCAGATGTTGAGAACTCTTTTAAGTTTTTAATTTTTTTAACTTCACTCATGCTGTTCTCCTTATAAGTATTGTAGTTTCGGACCACGTACGCCGATAAACTGTTGTAATGGTGTTGTCACTTTACCAGCGTCAACATTAGCTTGTAGTTGGGTATAAAGGTCAACTAAATGTGCTTTTGTTAAATCACGCCCACCTAAACCATAGATATAACCCGAAAGTAATGCACGGTCATCAGTATTATAAAGTGCGCCAGCAACTTCGTTAAAAAGTGCACCTTGTGTTCCACCAGGAGCAGAACGGTCAAGTGTTGCAATTGCTTTAACATTTGAAAATGCTTTAATCATCTCAGCATATGGGAATGGACGGAATAAACGTACACCAACCACACCTGCTTTAATACCTTTAGTACGCATCTCTTTTGCTACTTCACGAGCTGTTTCAACAGAAGTACCCATACAGATAACCGCTACATCAGCATCATCCATATCGTACTCTTCAACTAAGTTGTATTGACGTCCTGTTAGTTTTGCAAAGTCTTCCATTGCTGTTTTAACCTTAGGAAATACTTTAGTCATAAGATCGTGATGTTGACGTGCTTTATGCTCAAAGTGCCAATCTTCTTCAGTTTGAACACCATGCGTTACAGGGTGATCAAGATCTAGCATGTCATTCATTGGTTTATAGTTACCAATAAAGTTATACGCGACATCATCACTCATGGTGGTAACACCTTGTGCAGTATGTGATGTCATAAAACCATCTTGGTGAACCATACATGGTAAGCGAACGTCATGATCTTCAGCCACTTTAAAAGCAATGAAGTTAAGGTCATATGCTTCTTGTGGAGAGTAAGCACCTAATTGAATCCAACCGCTATCACGACCAAGATACATATCAGAGTGATCACCATTTACATTAAGGGGTGCTGCAAGTGCACGATTTACTACGTTTAAAACGATTGGTAAACGCATACCTGATGCTTGGTAAAGTGTTTCTACCATAAGTGCAAAACCCTGAGACGATGTTGCTGTTGCAACACGACCACCAGCAGCAGCTGCACCGATACATCCTGACATAGCAGCATGTTCAGACTCAACCATTACAAATTCGCCTTCTACATAACCATCAGCAAGAAATTTTGCATAACCTTCAACAATAGGTGTTGATGGTGTAATTGGGTACGCAGCAACAACATCTACTTGTGCTTGACGTAGAGCTTGAGCGGCAGCAAAGTTACCATCCCATACTTCAATGTCACGTAGTTCCATTTTATCAAATGCCATTATTTTTCTCCCTCATTTTTAGCAGGCCATGCTGCAAGTTCTGTCTCTTCGTCCGCTTGTTCTGGAAACATTAGTAGTGATTTAGGGTTTGTAGGACAAACCTCAACACATATACCACAGCCCTTACAGTGGTCCATATCAACACCAATCATTTTCTTATCACGCGCAATAATTGATATATCTGGACAATAGATCCAACAAAATTGACAATCAATACAGTAATCTTTATTAAAAAGTGGTTTCTCAATACGCCAATCTGCAACACTCGCAGTAAACGAGTTTGAGCTTGAGTAGTTACGATCTTCAGTATGTGTTGTAGCAATATCTTTTGCTACGCCGTCAAATGAACGAAGCATTGCTCCGATTTCAAATTCATCCCATCCGTTATTTTGCATCTATGATTCCTTACTTAACTTCGTCATATGCGCGCTGTATAGCGATCATATTTGCGTCGATGATTTTTTGTGGTAATTTTGATAGTGCATTTACAATGGCACCTTTAAAGAAGTCAATTTCATACATTTTAGAAATTTTCATCAAAGCACCTAGCATTGGTGTATTTGGAATCGCACGACCAATAGTCTCTTGTGCAATTTTGATACAATCAACTGTATGAACTTCTTTACCCTCAAGTTTTGGTTGAGAAGCAACAAGTTCTTCCGTGCTCATATGTGTTGTAATAATATATTTGGTACTCTCTTTTGCATTAGCAGTAATATCTGTTGTATATACTAAAGCAGGGTCAATTACAAGAACATAATCGGGTTCCATATATTTTTCATGATTCATAATAACTTTGTCATCAACACGGTTGTATGCTGTCATTGCAGCCCCACGTTTTGCAGAACCGTAAAATGCGAATGCTTGTACATGTTTCCCAGTTGTTGAAATAACATCTGCTAAACCTTTAGCACCTGTAACAGCACCTTGTCCAGCGCGGCTATGCCATCTAATTTCTAGCATATAATCTCCTTAATGAATTTAATACTTACTTTTTTTGTAATTCCATATTTGTGTATTCTATGCAAGTTGGTCTTAAACAAAGCTTTGCTTTTGTGGCTTGTCTAAAATGGTGATATAAATGTGTGTTTTCACCCCTGAATGGCGATAAATCTAACAGCTTCTAACGCATCATTTTTTATAACAGGAGTTAATAATGATAATTCTTCTTCCTTATCATAACCACTTGTTACCCCTACAGATTTTATGCCTGAATTGTTCGCAGATTCTAAATCCATGCGGGTATCGCCTATCATCCAGCACTTATTTTTACTCGCATTTAGCTGTTTCATCGCTTTTAAAATGGGTTCGGCATGAGGCTTAGGATACGTAACATCCTCACGACCAATAAGCACTTCAAAATATTGCATCAACCCAAAATGTTCCATTAATATCTGAGAATATTTCCCTGTTTTAGTTGTTACAATACCTAAAGTAGCAAACTTTGATGCTTCAAGAACTGCTTCACGTGCTCCTTTTAGTAACACTGTTTTTTGTGTTGATATGACACGATAGTGTTCTTTGTACGTATCCACAAAGGTCCACACCATCTCCTCTTCAATACCTAAGTCTCTATACATCACATCTAAGGGATGGCCAATTAAAACTTTTATAGCAGCATCAGTAGGGTGCGCTCTATTATGTACCTTAAATGAGTTGTGAAAACTCTCTAAAATTGCTTCAGTTGAGTCAATAAGTGTGCCGTCAAGATCAAATAAAATAGTCATAAAAGTACCTTGGTTTTTTGACATTATATAGAGAAAGATTGAAAGTGATGTAAATAGAAGGTGCTTACTTTGAAGAGCTAGGCGAAATGCCTAGCTTGATGTTAGTGTCCACGGACACCAAAATGGGTATAACTCAAATTTGATTTATCATAGGTTGGAGGGGCGTTAACATCTAACACCACTTCCGTCTCAGCTACCGTAGTATCACTATTTTGAGTAGAAGCAGTACTTTTACTGCCTCCACTTCCACCACATCCACTAAACATTAATGTTAAAAGAACTGCAATTATTGATAGATATTTCATACTCACTCCTTAGTGATTTTGTTGATTAAAAATTTTACTGAACCCAAAGTTATCTTGAGCAACACTTGAACATGAGATCGAAACATAAGAACTTGCACCATTGGAGCACTCTTTGTCACGATTTGCTGACCACATGGAGAGCATACGAATTCCCTTTTGTTCTGCAAAGGTAACAACTTCTTGAGCATCGCTTAGTTTAAAGACCTCTGTCGTTACATCATTCATACCAATCATTGGTGTAATACCAATCATTGCCCATAATTCTGAAGCCGTTTTCTTACTACCGTAAATACTTTGTAACTGTCCATGGAGTGATGTCGCAGCTTCAATAGCATAAGCACCCATACGTCCATCCGGATTTGGTGCGGCAAATTCACCATAATCCATTGCCATAATATTTACACCTTCAATGACAACACCTTCTGCTAAAGCATTACGTAAAATACTCATACCTGCAGCTTCTGTAATACCAGAAGGAAGTACCGCAAGAGTAAACCATACCTTAAGCTCTGGATTAGCATCTTGAAGGAATTTAATTGCTTTAGAGCGACGTTCAATTGAAATAGAATCACGTGAATACGCTCCTTCGATATCAAAATCAATCTCCATCAAATTCAACGTATCGACTACATGTTGATACTCTGCTGTTAAACTAGAAACACTTTGACATGATGCAGCTAAAGGAACATTTGCAGCCCCACCGAAAGATACAATAGCCCGTCCACCACTTACTTGAATTGCTTTGATTTTATCTTGCATATTAATTTCATGTTCAACTACATCATAATAGGTTCCCCAACTCGCCTCACACTTTTGAGAACTTTTTGCAACTACAAAACCAAGCGCATAGTTCTTGTTACCACTTACTTGTGTTGCTGATGCAAAGTCAAATGGAGGCCATGCTGTTGCATCTACAAACGGTGCAAAGAATCCATTATTGCTATAATTTTGTGTATAGTCTGTATCATCCACATCTTCTACAGGTATGACGACTACAATATCATCACCTGAATCTATCGGAGCAATAGGATCTGAGTTGTCGTCGATAAAGCTTTGATCTGCATTATCTTGAGTTGCATCTGCTATCCCTAAATCTTTCCATGCTCCCCATTTCATACCTGGTTTCTCTCCACGACTCCACCATTGGGCTTCATAAACATGGTTATTATAAAGGGCTAGTTCTCCTTCGAAATAGATGGTTGCAGCAGCCCATGCTCCTACATTTCTAGCAGGGACTTCAGCTGTATTACCACCATTATACACTTCTACTTCACGCCATGGTCCCCACATGCTCTCGCCAGGTGCTTCACCTTTTGTCCACCATTGTGCTTCATAAACAATACCCTCATAACTGATTTGCATTCCTTTTGTATAGACACGTCCTGTATCAAAGCTTGGTGCTTCACCATTCTTAATCACTTCAACCGTAGGAGGAACAATTACTTCAGGTACCACTGTCACGTCTCCCTCTATACTTCCTTCATTAGTAGTTGGTTCCCCATCAATAATTGTATCAATGACCTCGTCAATTGGTTGTTCAGGGGTGATAGCAACCTCTGTTAAGTTTTTCCATGCGCCCCATTGCGTTGAACCAGGTTGTGTGTTTTGGTTCCACCAAAGGGATTCCCATAGAACACCATCATAGATAGCTTTATCACCTTGTTCATAGATACGTATCGCGTCCCACTGGATTATCTCATCATAACTACTTGGTGTTGTCACAGGAGGTTCAACTGCAGGTATCACAACCGTAACAACATCTTCATTTGCATAAGCATCACGTCCATTTGGATAAAAATCATTATAAATTACCGAAGTTAAAGTATCGCCTTTAATTGGGAAATCAGCTGTTAATTCCCAAAAGATAATCCCACCTAAATCTTTATCATTAACATAAGAGGTCTTTTCATGTAAAGAGATCTCATCCTCATAGGTATACATCTCTTTTTTACTAGGACTGTAAAGATAAGGCATTTTTGTAAGCGTATCACGATACTTGATAAAATCACTACTACTTTCCATCTGTGCCTTCACATAGTAGTAAGGATTTACGCCTGCAGCACGTCCCCCATCCCAGATTCCATTTGCACCACCGGTTGCACTACTATAAAGACCTGGAAGTGAAGCATCAGGAGCATTATTTTCAACACCCTTCCAACCACGAGAGTAATATGGAGAGCCAATAACAAGTTTGTGTGTATTAACGCCTTTAGCTTTAAACACATTAACTGCATCACTGATACTAAGACCATCATTTGCATAGAGTGGTGACTGATGATTTGTCTTATCTTCCCACGCCCCATGCATGTCATAGGTCATAATGTTAATAAAATCAAGATATTGTGCATACTTTGCCGGTTCTGTATTGTTAATAGCTGCTTTAGAAGCACCAACGGCTGCTGTTAATTGATAGTAACGACCATCTTCTTGACCTGCTGCATCTAAATGTTCACGAAGTGTTTTCATCAAAAGTGTAAAAGTCTGTTTTTCAGAAGCATCTGCTTTTGGTGTCCCGGTATCATTGGCGTTGTCAATTTTATCTGGCTGACGTTTTGATGTTGGGAACTCCCAATCAATATCAACACCATCAAAATTCCAACGACGCATAAAGTCAACACAACTAGAAGCAAACTTATCACGAGCCACTTCCGTTGCTGCTACATCATGAAAAGCAGCCGAAAGAGTCCAGCCTCCAACAGATATAATAAAACTTGTATCAGGATGACTCGCTTTAAGCTTTTTAAATTGACCCAAAACCCCTTTATATTCACTATCCCATGATTCGCCTAGGGTAACACCCGTAGCAGCCCACTCGTCAAACACATTTATTTCACCATTAATAATACGTGCAAATGCATAATTAACATGTGTCAGCTTTTCAAATGGAATATCTGCAGGTACATAATTTTCATGTCCAGAATAGATTCCCCATTCGGGGTAATACCCAACAATCTTCTTTTGTGCTAGTAGTTCTTGTTTTGTTGGACTTGCCATTAATGTACTAGCTAATGTGGCTGACAGTAAAAGTGTCATTACTAAACTCTGTTTAATCTGTTTCTTCATCTAAGCTCCTCAGCATATATCTTCATAACAGTGTCAACCCTTGTTGATGTAACTATTACAAAAATTTGATGGGGAATTGTAGATAATTTTTTTCTATTTAAAGTTATCAAATTTTTATCACATAAAACTAGCTAAATTTCTTCAGATTACGTTTATCTTGTATAAAAAAACATAATAATAAACTATATATGTGTATTTAAAGAGGATTATTAAAAAGACCTTAGAAGATATAGGCGTTATAAAATTATATAAAATTTATTTTTAACAATTAAAAATAAATACATAAACAGAAGCTTAAAGTAGCGTTTTTAGTTCACTTCTATTTAAGACTGTTTTCAAAACCTATCATAAGGTACTGTTCAAAGTTTTGTAGTTTGATATTATGATTATTCATAAAAAGCTCGATTTTTCCAACATCAAATGTTTCAATAGCCAATGTTGTTTCGTAAAGTTCTCCTAAAAAACCTTCATAGTTTAACAGTGCTTCAGAGATAATATCATCAACATAAAAATGTTCTAACATCACATCCATTGGAACTTGAAACAGGGTGTCCATCATAGAAATCAATCCAACAAAAACAGCTTGAGACGAGGTCACTCCCTGATTTTTAGTACCAACAGATTCGAGTAGCTCACACATTAATGAACAGCGCTGTTTCACTGTGACCAAAGAGGGACAATCGCTTATATTTGTGCAACTATTTGAATTTGCATATAAGGTTAAAAAGAGCCATTGACGCAGTGGTTTACGACCAATGGTTGCAATCATACGATGAATAGAGTCCACACTCGCTTGAAAAGCATATTCTGCAGAATTTAAATAGGCAATAAGTTTAATAGTAATTTCGGGAACTTTTTCAAATGCCTTAGCTAGCTCTTTTGTGGACGCATCTTGACTCAGTAAATTACACAATTCTATAATAGAAAACTCATTAGTATCAAACTTTTTTCCTTGAACCATTTCAGGATGTGCAAAATAAAAACCTTGAAAGTATTGAAAACCTGCCGCTTTTAATGTCTCATACTCTTGCATATTTTCAATATGTGAAGCAATAAGTTTCTTTTGGCTTGCACCTAAGACTAACATCATTTTAAACAACTCTACAAGCCCTACTTCAAGGACATTAACCTTAATAAAATCTACTACAGGCATTAGTCTTTCAATAATTTTCATACGGGAGGTATCTAATTGATCAATACAGCTACTAAACTTATACCCACAACTATGTAAAAATTCTAGCCGTTGTAAAAGCTCAGACGTTAGAACAATATTAGGCTGTAATTCCATCACCACACCCTCTTTTGGAAGAAGTTCAACCATATCATGTTCTAAAAATCCCTCATCCACATTAATAAATGCAAGCTTATTATCTACTAGTGATTTTAATCCTGTTGCATGGAGCGCATTATTCACAACAACAGCAGTAGGAGATTTTATATCATTTATATCATGAAGGTTTGAAGCTGAACGGTAAAGGAGTTCAAATCCTATTATATTGTTCGCATCATTTAAGATTGGTTGGCGTCCAAAAAGGACAGTAGGTTTCTGCAATTTCATAGTATGCCTAAAAGTTATGCGATACACTCCAATATTTAAAGTGTTCTTTAGTTCAATACTATTATATATTTTCTTTACTTACTCTATAAAACGTTAAATTTATGACTTATTACGTCATAAATCAACTTATGCTGTGTGAAGACGTCGGTAGGAAAACTCTTTGATAAAGCCTAGAGTCTTTTTAACACCTTTTTTTAGAGGTGCATCTATTTCAATTTCTATTATTGATTTAAAACGCTCTTGATAACTTTTTGTTTCAAATTTTCTTTGCACTTCATAAATATGTAAAAACTTCTGTGCTAATAAAATATTATTATGCTGTCTATAGTAGGCTTGCCACAGTTTAACACTTAAGGTATCCGAATCAAGACGTTCCTTTGAAATATTACCCCAAGAAATTTGAATGGGCTCTTGTATAGAACCTTGTAAAAGTTTAAAGTTCATACAACTTGCAGAAAAATCACATTTAATTACTTTTCGCCACTCTATATTAATATTGTGTAAGTGCAATGACTCACTTACCTTTAATGTATCGACATTAAAAGTAGTATCACCGACATGATGCATATAAAGTTTTTTAACTGAAAGGCGATGCATTATTATTTGAGCATCCTTAGAAAAACGAGAATTAACTATTGCTAGAAGTGAAAGATTCATCTCAGAACAGTTGAAACGGTTAAATACTTGTGTTTTTAAAAGTTTGATACTTTCTAAACGACAACGGGTAATATCGGCTTTTAATACTTTTGACTTTTCAAAGTGGAGTGCTGTTGCTCGGACCTCTTTCATTTTAAAAACATGAAATTCAGATACATGAATATTTAAAATACTAATAGTACTTGATTGTAATGTTAATTGACGAATCTTTGTCTTTAGAAATTCATTGCGGTTGCTGCGCAATTTATTCACTGTATAACTTCCTATACTTGATGCAAAACTTTGAATAGTGTCAATTTTACAATTAATAAGTTCGAGATTTGTTATCGTACAAGCATCAATAACAAAACTTTTTGAAACAACATTTGATAAAAACACTTTTTTAATCATCGTATTTTTTATATGTGCTTTTTGGATTCGAGAATTTGTAAATTCAAGTAGAGGTGTTAACATTTTTTGTGCTACAAATTCTTTAAAACAGACTCCTTCAAAAAGAGCACCTTCATTAAAATTAGCAAAACTAAAATCTACACGATAATTAAAACTTATTAAATCATTTTTACGCCAAAAAGAAAAATCCTCAGTTGCCATACGGAGTGTAAAATCAGCATGTTTGGAGTGGGTTTCTTTCATTTTTGGAACTTGTAGTGGTGGAAAATTAATATATCGGAAATTAAAAGATCCAACTTGTTTTGGCATATACTCTTCTCGCATTACCTTCCAAAACTTCTCTACGTACTGAACTTTCCAACGCCCTTTGACTTTCCAGCTATTTTTATCACAGTGTAAAATACATAAACTCTCTTTTGATACAAACGTATCTTCTCGTGAACAAACACAACATCCCTTATTCATTATAGTCCTTAGCAAAACTTTTAAGTGAGCGAATAATAGTTGGTTTGAGTCTTTTATACAATATATTTTTTTTGATTAATTGTAGAGCTTATGTTTGATTTAAATATTGCACAAATTGTTATAATCAACATTATAAATAATATATTTAAACTAAATTTGAGGTTTCTGAAACTACTCTTAGGGAAATAGTGTGATAAACAATAGATACTGTTATATTACATTAATAGAAGTGATAACACAAAAAGTGAGACTTAATAAGTTCTAGAATTTTACCCTAGAAGTATTACATATTCATCACATAAAACACTAATTTTGCATTGTCCACTCAATATAGTTATGCCAAATACCATTGATACTTGGTTCAATATTTTGTATGTTTTTATCTACTACTGTTATCTGATTGGGTATAAATAAAAAGAGATATGGATTGTCTGCTACGATAGTCGCAAATATCTCTCTTTGAATCGCGCTTAATGATTGACGTTCAACAGTATCTTGCATCACCTCTATCAAGTTATCCACTTTATCATTGCGATAGCCAATAAAATTAAAGGCGCCTGGTTTATCGTTGTCAGAGTGCCATAGAAGATAGGGATCAGGTGTTAAGGAGAGGGACCATCCCAACAAAACAGTTTCGAATTTACGAGGAAAAACAACCATATTTAAAAAGGCTTGCCACTCCATAACACGTAAGGTTACTTCCACCCCTATTTTTGAAAGTTGGTGTTGGAGTATCTGTGCTGCGTAAGGACGAATTGAGTTTGAGTTTGATGTCGCTATCTCAAAGCTAAAGGGATTTGCTTTATTGTAACCTGCAGCTTCTAAAAGTGCTTTAGCCTTGATAATGTTTTGTGTTGGAATTCCTACACACTCATTAAATGCGGGACCACCTGGCAAAAATGGGCCACTGCAAGCCTGTCCATGCCCCATAAACAAGATATCAACTAACTCTTGTCTATCAATAGCCAAAGAGAGTGCTTCACGAATACGTGGATCCTGAAACTTCTTGAGTCTGAGGTTAAATCCTAAGTAAGTATAAGCATGTGCAATATCTTCAATAACGTTAAACTTCTCAAAAAATTGCGGTTGTACTTGACGTTCATACTGCATCGCATCAAGACTACCAATATCAATTTTGCCCGACTTTAACATCAAAAACCGTGTCATCGGATCAGCTACTAAATGAAACGATATTTTATCTATCTTTGCCTTGCCTTCAAAATAGTTCTCAAAAGCTCGAAGTTTAATACTTTTTGAAAACTCCAAAGACTCTAGAATGTAAGGACCTGTTCCAATTGGATTAGTATTAAACTTTGAATTCATTAAGTTTTTTTCATCTTTTAACACATGTTCAGGAAGGATACCCATCATCCACGTCTCAAGTGCTTTAAAATAAGGTTTTTTATACATGATCTTTAATGTGTATAAGTCTAAGGCTTTTACCGATTGCACCATTCTAAACGTAGAGGTATAAGGAGAGACCACCTGCTTATCATTAATCATTTTATAGGTAAAGACCACATCACGAGCGCTAAAGGGTTCACCATCATGCCAAAGTACATTTTTTTTCAATTTGATAATGAGGGTTGTATTGTTTTCAAAATGATAAGACGAAGCCAGATCGCCAATAATATTTTTACCCGTTTTATCATACTTCAACAAACCATTAAAGATATGACCTGCAATCTCACCACTAGCACTATCCGTTGCTAAAATAGGATTAATACGAGAGGGGTTTGTTGCAATCGTCAGATGTAAGGTTGAGGCATGGATAAAGAGTGTGGTTAAAAGGAGTAAAAAGATTTTCAAATGGGTAACTTTTTTGTAAAATTATAGCATTTTATCTGAGGGTTTTGATTAGAGTGATAAGGAGATAGGTTTGGAGTATCTGGGCAAGCCCAGAATTACCTTATGCAATATTAAAGGCTTTTACCATTAACACTTAAGGCTCCGTTTTCAACAACTATGTCAAAAATAATCTCGTCACCATCTTCTTTTGCGTAAGCACTTGCCATCGCAGTTGTAGGGGCTAATGAATTTACATAGCTATAAAATTCTTTTGAAAAACGTAGCCCTGCTTTTACGTTAAAATTTTGGATTAATGCAAGAGGCATTGCTTGAAGTTTTTGATTAAAGTCGTTATCCGGTTTAACAACAATGTTGATATTGTGTTTAAAACCTTTCATCAGTTTTGAACCATTGTATTGTAGTTTATCCGTTGAAAACTCATCAACATTAATAGTTAAACCTTTTGAAAACAGATCTCCTGAAGCCATCATTACATCTTGTTGTGATTGCTGAGTTGGGTTTGATTGTGCTTCCTCAGAAACTTTTTGAAGTGTTGAAAAAAGTGCTGAGTCAACATCTTCTATTGAAAATTTCATTACAAACTTTTCAAGTGTTGCTTGTAGCCCTACTGTATCAAGAACAAAATTATCAAATATAATATCTGAAGAGGCATTGATTTTTTGACCATCATCTACTGATTTCATCTTAATAGAAACCCCTTTAGATCGTAAGGCAGATGTCTCTGAGTTTTCAAGTAGTTTAACGTTTAATGTATCTAATGTAATGTCACTTACATACGAGTTTTTTGACGTAAAGTCTGAAATTGAATGAATGTTTTCTAAAGCAAAGTTAAGTTGTACACCATTATTTCCAAATACATTTGCTGATACGGTTTTAATTGATGAGTCTAATGCTGTTGGTTCCATTAAAGTACCACTACCATTAAACACTGCTTTTGAAATTACAAAGTCAATTTTTGAACTATCTTTAAACGTAATTGTTTCATCAACATCTTGTAAATAACCATCAAACTTTTGAGACGCAATAGCGTAGTTTAGGTGATAAAAAAGTTTTTTGTCTTTGATAAAAGTTTGTACTTGATCGGCTAAAGCTGCATCGCTTGTCATTAATGATGCTGCTACCTCTTTAGAGATACGCATTGGATAGATATCCACTTCAATATCTGACATCGTAGGAATGTTAGAGTAACGAATATCAGCTGCAATAGTAACACCATCAAGAGAAGCCGTAAGATAGGGAGGAATCTGTTGTGAGGACATCGTGTTGATAAAAGCACGAAGTTTTTCTTTGTCATTTACTTGAAATTCATAGTGTGTAGATGTATTTAAGTAACTACTTTTTGTATCATCTGCTGAAACAGAAATACCTTGTTCATTTAAAGCATTTAAACGATCATCAATTGTACTTTTAAGACCTTGGTTTCCAATAAGAGGTAAGGCTGCGATAATAGCAACAAGTACCAAAACACCAATAATTATTTTTTTAGACATGGATATCCTTTTTTTGATGCGCGAGTATAACCATAATAGGTAAATGTTAAGTAAATTTTGTGATAAAAAGTGAAAAAGTTGGAGAGGAACAAGCCCAAAGGCTTGTTAAAATTAGTTTGACTCTACGTTACGATCGTAAAGCTCTTGAACAGGACGTTCATTATCTACATAATATTTTCTAAATGCTGCAATTTGTTCTGCTGAAGCCGTTACCGGTTCTTTGAGTAAATACCACTGTACATTTTCAGAACAAGGTGGTGTTGTTAACGAACCTATATAGTGATAGTAGTGTGCTTCATCTTTTGGTAAAAGTGATTGTGGATCAATATCAGCACTGCCGCCAATGTTGTTAATAACTGTATCTAAGATAGGATTTGCTGCACCTTCTTTGAAAAATACGGCCACAACAGCAAGCTGTTTTGTCTGTGGATTTTGGTGTACCATATGTGCTACTAAGGCATAACGGTTACCATCTACAGTATGCTCACTTTTGCCATGAAAGTGAAATTGTAATAATTTAAAGTTTTCACCATGAAGGGTAATCGTACCTGATTTTTCGGGTGTGATTTTAATAGAGTGTCCATTATCAATAATTTTTGCCATTGAATGTACATCTTCATGCATAGAAAGATCATACTGGTGATTCATAGAAACAGTTTTACCCGGAACAATGTTAATAGGAGATTGGGAATGACCCACTCCACATGTTTGTGAGAACTCTTCCCAATGAGCAGGACCATTCTCTGAATAGTTCCAATGTGCTTCATGAGAAGCACCATGCTCCCCTTTTGCTGGATGTGCTTCAGAGTGAGAACATCCACTCATTACTAAAAGTGCTACTACTGCGCTGATTGTTAATACTGTTTTTTTCATCTTTTTTGTCCTTAGTTTGTTTTAAATTTGTAGTTTGCGATAACGCGATATTGCGTTAATGAATCTAGTTGAGTTACCACACCTAACTCATTAACACCCGTGTTATTATCAACCCAAATTCCTTTAAGTTGAACGGTTAACTCTTTGTCATATTTGTACTGGATTACAGCATTAATATCTTGTTGATTTTTATCAAAACCTGTACGAGAGTTTGAGTACTGAGCCCATGCTAAAGTTGTCATAAAACCTTCAACCCCTGAAAAGTCAAAACCTTGCGAATAGGCAAGTTTAAGCCCTTGTGTTCCACCAATATAAGCACTATCAGCATTTAAAGCTTTGCCATAATTTGATTGAAAAAGATCATTAGACGTAATCATATTCGTATAAAGCGGTGTGCCATCCCATGGAAGCACCATAGAGTCATGTGCATTGTTGTTACGTGATACATTAGTATAAGCCGCATAAAGGCCACTTTCATTATAGTTAAATGAACCCTTAAGACCAAAGGAAGTAACATCGATTTTTTGACCGCCCGTTAAAGAACCCGCTTGTGCTAAGTTTGTATCAGCAGTACCGATACTATCTTGCTTAATAATCTGTGCACCAACACTATATTCCATATTTTCATCAAGCTTATTTTTGAATACAACATCTCCAAACACTGAGTTCATAAAATCCGCTGCATAATAATCATACAGATGTGCTGTAACACCATTAGCATCATAGCTCACAGAGATTGGAGCAACATAACCGGCATTAGAACCTGTTACAGCCTGAGTATTCGCACCTAAAGCATGTTTAATAATATTGACAAATTCATTTGAAGTACGTTGCTTGAAACGGTCTAAATAACCGGCTTCAATTGTAATACCATTTTCGAAAGCAGCTTTTGCCATGGTACCTTGAACAGCAGAAGGTAACATACGTACCTCTTTAGCATCAATAAGTGGTGTTCTAAGTACTTGACGTCCATACCAAATATTGAAAAAGTCACGGGAGTACTTGATATAAGCTTCACCTAAAACAGTAAAACCTTGTTGGGCAATTTGACCACTAGGGCCTTGCCCTGAACGTACTCCATTATCACGACCAATAATAGAAGTATCCACACTATTTGGTAAAGCAAAAGGATTGGTACTCATGGCAGTTGCGCCTAACTCTAAACCATAAAGATTTGCAGTTTTATATGATAACTGACCCCCAACAGAGTTTGCGTGAGCAGAAGTTGTTGTCCCCGCCCCGTTATCTTTGTCTGTTTCAATATAGTAGTACTTTACATTACCACTTGCAACACCATCACTAAACCATGATTTAAAATCATCAGCGGCCTGAAGTGATGAGAGTAGTAGTGTTGAAAGTAAAACGGTTTTAAATTTCAATTATTTCTCCTTAGCATTATTACCTTTGGGCAATTCAGAAAAATCTCTAAAAGAGACTTTGGTGAAATGCGAAAACGTAGAGAAGAAGGGTATCGAAAAAGTTTTAAAAGTTTGATAAATAAGTTAATCAAATATATTGATTTTTTTGTTAAGTTTTACTTAATGTTTGTAAAGAGGTTGGGGGAAATTTGGAGCGAAGATACATATCGCCAAAAGGCGAATGTAATACAAAAGATAACTTTTGTAAAAACGATTAACGTTTTGAGAATTGAGGGGAACGACGTGCTTTACGTTTACCTGGTTTCTTACGTTCAACAACACGTGAATCACGAGTCATCATACCTTCAGGTTTAAGGATAGCGCGGTTTGCTTCATCAAATTTTACTAGACAACGAGAAATCCCGTGACGTAGTGCATCAGCTTGTCCACCGAAACCACCACCTAAAGTAGTAGCAACGATATCAACTGCTTCTGATTGTTTTGTTAATGCTAATGGTTGTTTAACACGAAGTTTCTTAGCTTCAAGTCCACCTAACCATGCGTCAAGAGAAACACCGTTAACAGTAATTTTTCCTGTACCTGGAGTTAACCATACTTTTGCGATTGACGCTTTACGACGTCCTGTTGCGTATAATCTAGTTGCCATTTATAAATCCTTACTTAGAAATTTGAGCAGTGTGAGGATGTTCAGCACCTGCATAAATTTTTAGTTTTTTAAGCATCGCACGACCAAGAGTAGTCTTTGGAAGCATACCACGAGTTGCTAATTTGTATAGTTTCTCTGGGTTGTTAGCTAAAAGGTCAGTCATCTTAACACTTTTAGTTGATCCAAAATATCCTGAATGAGAGAAATACTCTTTATCATTAATTTTACCAGTACCGTTGAATTTTGCTTTAGAAGCGTTAACGATTACAACGTAATCTCCACAGTCTATGTTTGGAGTATAACAAGTTTTGTTTTTTCCACGTAGGTGTGTTGCTACTTCAGTGATCATACGACCAAATGTTTTACCTTCAGCATCAATCAAAATCCATTTTTGATCAATTTGTTCAGCTGTTGCAATTTTAGTAAATTTCATAATTGCGCCTTCCTAATCTTAATATTGTTGCGGAAGTATACGGAGATAAACTTAGACAGGACTTAAATTAAGATATATTTAAGAGTTATTGCAGCACTTAACAAACTCTCTATTAGTATTTTGTGGATAAAATATCCGAAATTATAACTAAAAAGGTTCATTATGCGTACAAAATCGTTATTTATTGCTGTTGTAAGCACGGCTGTTTTACTTCTCTCAGGCTGTGGTGGAGCAACCCCAGCACCCCAACAAACAACACTTCAAAGAGTTATGGAAAAAGGTACTTTAGTTTTAGGTACTTCAGGAACAATGACACCCATGACACGTGCGGTAAACGGTGGTAAAGATGTTGTAGGTTTTGATGTTGATGTAGCACAACTTATGGCAGACTCTATGAAAGTGACTCTTGTTAAAAAAGTGATCCCTTTTGATAAACTACTTGATGCACTTGAAAACGGTGAAGTAGATATTGTTATCTCAAACATGACCATTACTCCTGAACGTAACTTAAAAGCCTCTTTTGTAGGTCCTTACCTTACTTCTGGAAAATGTGTTATTACTAAGAAACCTGACTTAGCGACACTCAAAGATGCTAAAGCAATGAACAGTTCAGCTAACAAACTCGCTGTACTCAAAGGTTCAACAAGTGAAACCTTTGCAACAATGTTAATGCCTGATGTTGAACGTATTGTTGTTAACTCTCAAAAAGAGGGTGTACGTCTTGTAAAAGATAACGAAGTAGGCGCAATGCTAACAGACTTCCCTATCTGTGCTTCTGTTATTAAAAGTAACCCAGACTCAGGTTTTGTATCAGTGTTTTCAAAACTAACATTTGAACCTATTGGAATTGCCGTAAACGCTAATGATGCCCATATGATTAACTGGACACAAAACTTCTTAATGCGTGCCGACCAAGCAGGAGCATTAAAAATTCTTGCTCAAAAATGGATGGGCCGTTAATCAACCTTATAGGTTGATATCACAGACCCCTCTTCCAAAGCCTTGCTCTTGTAAAGAGTGAGACGTTAAGCTCTCTTCAATTCCCTTAAACAACAAAATACTTCCACATGCTATGGGAGGACTAGCCTGACATCACAACAACGTACTTTTTCAAAAGTGTGTCATACTATCAGTATCTTTATTTACACTAAAAGCGTCCCATACTTTCTAAACCTCCACCAATTCAATTTTATCATGTAAAAGATAGCAAATGTAGCCTTTTACAGGCATATTTGTAATGTTCTTAATTGCTTTTTTATAAAAGCCAACCTGTGCAGCATGAGCATCACTAAAATTCTTGCCTGATTTATAATCAATCACAATCCACTTGTTCTCATGTTCAATTAAAAGGTCAATATAGCGAAGCTTCTTATCGAAACTAATAGGAACCTCTTTTTGTACTCTGCCCTCAATGAGCTTTTGAAATTTTGAATTATGGAGCAATGCAATAACTCTATTTTGTATGTCATCTAACTCAGTACTATTTAGCAGTGCTCCAAAACGGTTAAGAGTACTCTGCATTGCCATAGGCAACGCACTACGCTCAAAGCTTTCGAGCAGTTCTAAGGTGTAGTGGAGCGCAGTTCCAAACGTCATTGCTTGATAGTTTGACTCTTCAACCTCTTTTTCCTCTTTGAGGAGTTCACTTTGAACCCCATATGATTGGGCTACATAATGAAGGGGCGTATCCGTTTTATCTTCAAATACTTGGTGTGCATTAATCTCTAGTCGTCCCGTAATACCCACACTCAAGTCTAGGTTTGAAAACTTAGAGCCCTCCTCTTTTTGCAAAATCACTAAAGAGGCTTTAGCCCTTGTAAACGCTACATATAGTGCATTAAGTTCATCTTCATTTCGCAAGGTCTTTTCACGATCAAGGGCCTCTGCATAGTCACTATCTAAAGATTCTCTGCCCTTTTGTCTTAAATAGACATTTTCTAAAGTTGTGCCACTATATTTATAAATAATAGGAGCTCTATCTGCTGGTGGTTTTTTTAGTCTATCCATCACAACAACATGTTCAAACTCTAGCCCTTTTGACTTGTGAACTGTTAAAACACGTACTCCATTTAAGTCAGGTGCTGCCGCTTGAACATCAATACGCTCATACTCAAATAAAAACTGTTCAATATCTTGGGTCTTTCCAAGAACCTCTAAAAAACGTAATACATTCACATCACCACTATAAAGTTCATACTTTTCAAGCGCATAATTGACAAGTTCTAAAGGGCTAATGTTATAGTCCAAATGAGGTGTTATTTCATAAGGCAATCCCACAAGAGCAAAAAAGTTACTGATATAAATGCGCTCTTTAAAATAGGCATATTTCAAATACTCAATTAAGGCTTTTACACTGTTTTGGTTTATCAATTTTGATGTTGTTTCTGTCACAACTTCTATATTTTGTTCTTTTAAAACAGTTTCAATGGTTGTTCCATCACCATTAGTTGCACATAAGATAGCAATATCATTGACCGGACAGTTTTGCGCTAACAGCTCTTGGACCCACACCAAAACACTTTCACAGATATCCTCACTTGGTCGGACTTCAACATACCCTTCACTCGCATCTGGTTTTACTTTTTGAGGGATATAATTTGCAATTTTTGTCTCAAAGACACGGTTGACAAAGTTGACCACACCAGCACTAGAACGATAGTTTGTTACCAAAGGCTCAACATGAACAGCATACTTTTGGGCCACCTCACCAAACAACGCACTCACCCCACCCCTAAAACGGTAGATAGACTGTTTTACATCCCCTACAAAGAAGAAGCTGTTCGCTTCGCTAACCCCTTTACCGGCTCGCATTTCATCAATAATAGGTGCTAAAATATCAAACTGTAAGGTCGAAGTATCTTGAAACTCATCTAACAACATATGTTCTATTTTAGCATCAAGTCTAAAGTATAAAAACTCTGAGTCAATACGCTCTTTTAAAAGGTAGTACACATACGAGGTAATATCATCAAAGCTAAGTTCACCATCCTCTTTTGCAATAGCACGTTTACTCTTTTCATACAGACCTAAAAGTCCCATCATCTCGGCAAAGAAGTGTGCTTCTTTGGCTTGCATATACATCTTAACAGACTCTTGTATCTGCGAAAGATGAACATCCATCTCACGTACAAATATCTTCTTAAATATCCAGTATTCTAAGCTCTCTTTTTGAATCCATGTCTTAGCAAGAAGTGCACTAAAATCTTCAACAACAAATGCTGCCTTTGCCTTATCAGACGCTCCTTCTATACCATTAACAAGTGACGCTAATGAACGTGTCACTTCCAGGGCAATATGTTCATACTTCTTAAAATCCACATCACTTCTAAATGAGATTGTCTTTAGCTCATGCTGTTTGGCATACAAGATATTTAATAAACTAAAGATATCACTTAACCTTTTATCCGCTACAAAAGCAAGATTGATAAGGGAGTCTTGTTTATTGAGGACACTCACTTCTGTTAAAAAACGGTTCATCAACTTCACTTCATGTTGTGACTCATAGGTTGTAAAGTTTGGCATCAGTCCTGCATGAAGTGAAAACTTTCGTAATATTGTTGCAAAAAATTTATCAATGGTAAGCACTTTTGTATCCGCACTTAAAAAGGTATTTAAAACAACTTTACGCTGTTGTAGAAGTTCTTTTTGTGATATTTGCGTTACATCTGAGATAACAGCGAGTTCCCCACGGTGTTCTAAATCCCTAAGCGTCTCAATAATACGCTCTTGCATCTCATTAGCTGCCTTATTCGTAAAGGTCAATGCTAAAATTTTGTTGGCATCAACGCCCTTAAAAAGTAGACTTAAATAACGCACAACAAGCATAAAGGTCTTACCACTGCCAGCACTAGCTTCATAAGCTAAATAGGATTCAAATCCTGCCATAAAAGCTCCCTTGTAAGTTCTTTATGTCCTTATTAAACATAAGCGACGTTAAACAACCTAATCCCATTATGCTCTCCCACACAAATAAGCAAATTCACAAAACTGACAGGTTTTAACATCTTCACATAAGTCAGCATTAAAAGTTGTCGAAGAGATCAGCATCTGCAGATGTTTTTGAAGCAGTTCTAACTTCGCTTCAAATAGCGTTTCATAGACAACTTTTCCTTTGTTTAAGTCATAGTAAGCACAAGCCTTTACCTTCCCTTTTGTTTGAGCTAAAAGATAGTAAAACTCTAACTGGAAATCAGTCGCTTTTTCTAAGGTTTTAGCACTGTACGTTGGATACTTTCCACTTTTATAGTCAAGTACTTCTAATCCCGTATCACTGCTGTCAATGCGGTCAATACGACCGGTGAGTGTCACCCCTTCAAACTCTGTTGTAAAACTCTCTTCACAAGAGAAAACACTACTCCCTTGTGCAAAGCGTACCATCTCATTTTCATAAAATGACTCTAAACGTTTTCGCCATAATCGCAACAAAAACTTCTCAAATTCAGAACTACCCGAAACTATTTTGAGTGCTTTCTCCATCTTTTTTCGAAGATCAGCTATATCACTATATGCACTCACATCCTCATACACTTTTTTCAGAGCGTTATGAAGGACATTACCTATTTCATACTCTTTGGGGACATCTTGGGGTATCTCATGTGATTGTAGTTTTTCTACATAACGATAGTAGAACTTACGCCGACACTCCAAAAAGGTTTTTAAACCCGTAGCAGAGAGCGCATGTTTTGTAAAATCATAGGTTGCCACAATATCTTCAACCACTTGATATCTTTTAGCAAATATAGGCATCATAATCTTAGCATAAGCATCATCAGGTGCACTGCTTGTCTTAATCCCTAACTGAAGCAAAAAACGTGAAGGAACTGCGTCACTAGCATGTACAAATGAGATAGCAACTTCTTTGGCTCTTTGAAAAAGTGTGTGATAATAATGCTTCTGCAGGTTTTCTCTGTCAGAAGTACTTGGCAGATCTGCTTTGTAACGTGTTGCAGAGTTTAAGAAGAGATCTTTGTCACTTTTACGCGGTACATTCGACTCATTGAAATCAACAACTACCACACCTTCAAAATGTACCGAACGAGTTTCAAGAACTCCCATAACGGTAATTTTACCCCCACGTACATCATTCATACTCTTAGCTCTAAGACGGTTTAAAAACAGATGCATCGCGGACTTTACACTTACCTCTTTAAGTACTTCCGTAAGTTTTGAAAAATAAAAAAGCTCCTCTTCAACAATCGCTTTAACTTCAACATCTTTTTCGTCATCAATAAGTGATTGGATTAATGTCTTAAAGTCTATCATGCCCATTTTAGTGTGGTAAGCAGCCATAAGCGCTTCTAAACTCTCTCCCCCTAAGCGATTTAAACGGGTACTATTTTGTACACTAGCATTGTCTAAGTATTCACTTATGGCATGAAGTTTGGCATAGAGTTGTGACTGATTAAAACCAATACCCATTGCGAAGTTAAAATTATTTTCAACATCAAAAAGCTTTAAATAACTTGCAAAACTCTCATCAGGTAAAACAACCGCTATTTTTTCAGGAGCAATTCCTTTTTCAATAAAGTCATACACTTTTTGTTTTATAAAAGCTACTTGTAAAAGACGTTCACTAAAACCAAAAGCTTCAATATTTTGAGTCACAACTTCATGAGTATCATACTCTGAGGTATTGTTTGTAAAATCAAAACAATTGTTTTGACCTAACCTGACTTCAAAGCCCATCTTAGTAAACTTATCTTGCATTTTTATATTGTAATCTGAGGCATAAAACTCTAAATGAAGCGATGTTAATACGGCACACTTTTGTAAAACTTCTAACTCAAAATTGGTCAGATAACCCTCAACAATAATGACTATCTTACCAAGGCTTTTCACATAAGCGCTGTTGAGTTCATAAAGTGAGGCTAAAAAAATTGTATCAAGAATTTTATGTTGGGTACAGTAGGCTTTGTAACGTTTGAAAAGTTCTTGTAAAATCTGTATGTGTTCTTCATAATCACCGTAAGTATCTGCTCCATCAAGCATATCAATATCTAAAAGTTCTCCGCTTAACTCTTCAAAAAAACGAAAGATATAAGAGCTATTTTGTGTAAATGTAAAAAAATTTCTTTCAATTTGTAGACTCTCAAAGGCTTTAAAATCTGAAGCTTCTAAAAGGGCAAGAGTACGTTCATCTTCATCAATACGTTTGTAATCTTTAACAATTATCGCGCGTTGTAAAAAATCAGACATCGTGACATAATTAGGAAGGAATTGGTTTTTAGTTTGTAAGTGAAGAAGCTCTGAGCGTATCGCTCTAGAACTTGCTAAAACGGTAGTAGTTTTAGCAGGCAGTGAAGGTGGAGTTATCGTGTCAAATAGGCTTGGTTGCGCTATTGGCATGTGCCCTCCTTTTAGTACTGAGGCTCTTCTACGTAGCTATTACGTGTATCTACCTTCAGTTTTTGGTAACGCATTTCATCACCAATTGTAAACTTCGCTAAGATATCCCAACGACCCGGTTTAGCAAGTGCTACACTTTTATAAGTGTAAACACCATCTTCTACCGTTGGTTTTGCTAAGGTCATATCATACGCATGAATATCAGGACGTGTAATAATAACATCTAAATCAGCATTATTAATTGCCTTACCTTGTTTATCTGTTATTTTATAGACAATAATTGCACTGTCTGCTTTAAATTGCTCTGTGGCATATTTTATCGTGTAAACCTTATCAAATGCAATCTGTTCGTTAATTAAATCATTAATATTGGCATCAGCATCATGATAATTCTTCATAAATAAATCACTCTCTTCAACAGGGTATTCAATTGCAACTATAACGGTAGCAATCGCTGCAAAAAATACCAATATAATGGAAAGACCAACCCCAATAGGCCAGCGTAATGCTTTATCTTTTTTACTCATCATCCTCTCTCCTTTTCTTCAAAAATCTTGAATAGATATAGTAACTTAATGCAATAAGAATTGTTCCATAAAAAATAGTACGTAAAACATTTCGAGTTATTTTATTTGAGTTACCAACTGCAGACTCAAGAATCACATCTTGTGATGTTGCAATCTGCTCTGATATATCCGCATACCCATTAAAGAGTGCTACGCTATATTTTTTGACAGTATCTGAGCCTTTAGTTCTTTGCGCTAGAATCGGAATAATCGATCCACCACAATTATTAATAATAAACTTTTTCTCTTCCCAATTACCATAAAAAGTAGCCATATAGAGCGCTGATAAAAAAGTAGGAAAGGGGCTTAGAACTTGGTCTTTGTTAAAGTCTTTATATAAAGAAGTTGGACGACATACAATATCAACCGATTTTGTCATCTCGACAAAGGTAATTAATATGGTTTTATCTGGTAGTTCATTTAAATAACGTGCTTGTGTCGCTTCTAGAGTGGTGTTGTTTTCTAAATCACGTAAGGCAACGATATAAATACTAATACCGGTCTTATCTCGTAATTCTTTTCCAACGACATCAATTTCGCGCTCAAAAGCACTATTGTCGATAATTTCATCTTTGTATAAAAACTCAGCTTGCAGTGATTGTGTAATAAACAGTGAAAGAACGAGGGCATAAAGCCCTCTAGAAAATAGTAACACTATCGTCTTAACCTACGTATAGGTGCATGCTAGGAGTAACAACTGCAAATAAAGTAAATGCAGCCATAATAATTAGACCAAATGTAAGAATTTTATCCATTTTGTGCTCCTTATTTAACTTGAACGCGGTGATCAGCGTTATTAACGCTTCTCATCTCGATCTTATTAGCATCTTTAATTTCATAGAAATTAGATGCATTATTTTGTTGTGCTCCGATTGCGAAGTATGTCAATGCGCCAAGGATACTTAGTAGTAACGTTGTTGCAATTAACATACCTGTGATGCCATCTAAAGCGAATACACTTCTGTTTTCATTCATAGTATATCTCCTTATTTCGCAGTTAAGCTAGTGATATAAGCAGCTGCTGCTTCCACTTGCTTGTCGTTAAGGTTTTTAAATGCTGGCATTGTACCAATCGCACCTTTTTTACCATGACGTAATACATTAGTAACTAATGCCGTGTCAAAAGCGGTAAGGTTTGGACCTGTACCTTCAATACCGGCACCATCAGCACCGTGACACATTGCACATGTACCAGCGAAGACATCATTGTCACCATCAAAACCACCAGCTACATACGTTGCAACTGAAGCAATCTCTGCATCAGTGATCATAGCACCTGTGTTTGCATTGAAAAGACCGTTACGATCTGGCATTGGAAATTCAAAACCAAGTAATTGATTATTTGAACCATTTGCAAGAACGTGTTTAACTGTTTTTTCTTCAAGACGTTCATTTAAGTTCGCTGCGCGACCTTCAATACCATCTGCTTGTAAACCGTGACATACTTTACACTCTGCAACAAATACAGATTCACCCATATCTACTAACTCATCTGGAGTAAGTGATGCGTATTTCTCTGCAAATTTAGCATTATGTGCTGCTACGTCTTCGTTATATTCACCAATTTGTGAATACGCTTGAACTGGGTAACCTGCTAACATGTACCACATTGCCCAAATCATAGTAAGTAAAAATGTAATTGCCCATCCCATAGGTAACTCATTTTTATACTCGCCAATTCCATCCCAATTCTCATCAGCTAGCTCACCTGATGCTGTATCTTCTTGCATTTGACGTACGTATTTAATAACTACAAATACAGTTGCTAAAACAAGAATAACGGCACCAACTACGGCTAGTTGATTTACGATATCTTCATTCAATCCACCCTTAGATCCGCCAACTGCCAGGTAAGTGGCAATTAGCATCACGATAGCGGTGATGATACCTGTAAGTACTAACTTATTCATATATGCTCCTACTTTTTATCTTCTGAAGGTTCTTCATCTTCAGAGATTTTCTCTACCGGTAAATCGGTAATATCATCATGTAAAGCAATATCGCTATACATCTCGTAATCTTTCCCATACTTCTTTTTAGAGGTATACAGATGGTAGATGTACCCGTAAAGGGCAAGTACCAAAAAACCTATTAAGAAGAAGTATCCATACGCTTGTAATTGTGCGATATCCACTTTACGCCTCTCCCTATTTTAGACAGTTAAGGTATGCGATAAGTGCAACGATTTCAGGAATCTGACCGTTATTTACAGCATCTTTAACATCTTGATTCTTCATATCAGCAGTAATTAATTTAGCATCTGCAAGAGCCTCAGTATGAGCGCCCTTTAATGTACCTGCTAAAGGAATTGTCTTTTTCGAACCATCTTTCATCGGAAGTGGCTGATTATAAGGAACATTGAATACATTATTTACTGCTACTTGTTCTGCATAAGCAGTGTCAATATCAGCAATATTTGTAAACATCCAACCGTAAGCTGGCATGATCGAGTTTGGTACTACCGCAGCAGGATCCGCCATATGGTTTTCGTGCCAGTCAGTAGTACGGTAGTTACCTACACGATGTAAATCTGGACCAGTACGTTTTGATCCCCATAAAAATGGACGATCGTAAGCGTACTCACCACTTAAAGAGTATGAACCATAACGGTCTGTCTCTGACTTAAATGGACGAATTAATTGTGAGTGACATGCATTACAAGAGTTCTTGATATACACGTGACGGCCTGCTAACTCAAGAGTAGTGTACGGTGTTGTACCTACTACTGGCTGAGAAGCTTTAGCAAAGTTTGGCACGATCTCAATAAGACCGGCAAACGCGATTACGATAAATACACCTACTGCAAAAAAGAATGGGCGTTTTTCTAACCAATGAAACATATTATCCCCTTTCCTTACGCTGCCATCGGCGTAGCGTTTTGTAATTCATTTTCTTCAACTTTACGTCCAGATGTCATCGTTTTATAGATGTTCCAACCAAACATAAAGAAACCTACTAAGTAAAGTGTTCCACCAACAGCACGAATTGTGAAGTAAGGGTGAAGTACTGTTACTGTATCAATGAATGAGTAAGCTAAGTTACCAAATTCATCGTGAGCACGCCACATCATACCTTGAGTAATACCCGCAATCCACATAGATGTGAAGTACAAGATAACACCAAGAGTTTGAATCCAAAACTGCGTATTCATTAATGACTTAGAGTGTAATTCACGTTTGAAAACACGAGGAGCCATGTGGAAAAGTGACGCCATAATCATAAAGCCAACCCAACCAAGAACACCATCATGTACGTGACCAACAATCCAGTCAGTAAAGTGTGCTAATGCATTAACAGATTTAATCGCTTGAATAGGACCTTCTAATGTTGAGAACATGTAGAATGTAGATGCAAGAATCATAAACTTAATTAATGGAGAAGAAGCTACTTGTTGCCACTCACCCTTCATTGTTAATAACATATTGATCGCTGAACCCCATGAAGGAAGAATCAGAACGATAGAGAATACAGAACCCATAGTTTGCATCCAGTCAGGAACCGTTGAGAATAGAAGGTGATGACCACCAGCCCAAAGGTAAACGAACATAAGTCCCCAGAAAGAAAGTAAAGAAAGTTTATAAGAATAAACTGCTTGACCTGATTCTTTTGGTAGGAAATAGTAGATCATTGCAACAATAGGCACTGTAAAACCAAATGCCACTGCATTATGACCATACCACCATTGAACTAAGGCATCATTTGTACCTGAATACATTGACACTGAGTGATACCATGCACCCATTCCTGTTTCACCTGCAGCATTTGCAACAAAGTACGTAGGAATTTCCATGTTATTGAAAAGGTAGAGCATTGCTATTCCAAGGAAAGTAGCGATGTAATACCAAATTGAGATGTACAGTGATTTTTCACGGCGAATACCGATTAAACCAAAAATACTCATACCCCAAGTAACCCATACAACTACGATAGCAATATCAATTGGCCATTCGAATTCTGCGTACTCTTTTGAAGTAGTAATCCCTAATAATAAAGAAACAACAACTGCAGCTACGCCAACAACGTATAACCAGAAATGTAGTTTCCCTAAAAACATTAAAAATTTTGATTCCGCCATAGATACTTTAAGAACACGTTGTCCTACGTAGTACCATGTCGCAAATACACCACTAAGTGTAAAACCAAAAATTACTGCATCCGTATGTAACGGACGTAAACGTGAAAAGTTTGTATACTCAGCTAGACCTGATCCAGCAAATGTGTTAACCGCAGGGAAGGCTAATTCCCACGCTAAGATAACACCAACAAGCATACCAACTGCTCCGAGAACAACAGTTGTAAGCATAAACATCTTCGCAACTGTGTAATCATACTCTAATGGACGATTCTCCATATACAGCCTCCTGTTAAGATTCAAAGCATAATAAGCCTAAAAAATTAGGCTATTAGACGCTCTAATAATAGCTGTTCGTATATTAAATAAATCTTTATTTCTTAATATTTATTCCTAAAGTGATAACTTAGTGATTTATTTAAGGAAAGTTTTAGAAAAGTGGGAAAAATGGTGACAGTTGACGGAATAATTTAAGTTTAATATACCCAAGTATAAGCTTTTGAGAGAGGTTTTAACGTCCACTGTATTTTCAGGATCCACACTTACCCTCGCCACATTTCATATTAGATTTTGTTTCTTCAAGTTTTTTAGGTTGTGCGCCACACTTCCCCATTCCACATTTTCCAGCAGCACATTTTCCTGCTCCACATTTCATATTATTTTGAGTTTTTTCAGTTTGTGAGGTATGCATCCAATAATCAAACTGCATATAGGCTTTCATTAACGTCCAGCCACCAAACAAAATAATTGTAATTGCTGCAAGTTGGATCATTACCGATCTAAAGCGATTTTGAGCGAAAAGTCCCACCATAAAGGCAAAACTAAAAAGAGCAGGAATTGTAAAAACTCCAAATATACCCATAACCATAGCTCCTAAAAGTGCTGATTGTGTCGCTGTCGCCGTAATTAACATCGTATAAACTAACCCACAAGGAATCAGTCCATTTAAAAGACCCAAGATAAAAAAACTTCGTAAAGTTGTTGATGTTAACTGTTTTGAGAAGGCTTTTTTAAACCAAATATGCTTTGTTATTGGATACTCAATCGAGTTTAAAAACTTCAATTTACCAGCAAAAGAGAGTCCCATAACAATCATTAAAATACCCGCAATAGAGAACATAATCGCACGCGTTAAAGCATTCACATCCCATAAAGAACCAAAGTATCCAAAGAGTGCACCAAAAAGTATGTAGGTAAAAACACGTCCCATATTATAAGAGCCATGATTAAAAGCTTGGCGTAATTTTGTCTGTTGTGGTTTTATCTTCGCAGTAGTATACGTCACAATAAACCCACCACACATCCCAATACAATGCCCAATCGAACCTAAAAGTGCAAAACTAATTATGGCAGCAAACTCTATATCGTTCATTTTTATTCCTATACTATATATACTTATATTTTAAATATGTTTGTATTATGGCTAATGTAGTGTTACAAGTGTGTTAAGTGGATGATACTTTGCATCAGGGAAATGCTAAATAGTGAGGGGGAAGAACATCTACACGAGCGTGTCAAAGTCACCCACTCAAAAGAGCGAAGCGAACCCAGAACTAACCCGTATTAACTATATACTACGCTCGTGAACTTTTAAGTAAGTTAAGAAACTCACCAAAGATGTATTCACTCTCTTTAGGGCCAGGACTCGCCTCTGGGTGATGCTGTACTGAAAAAATAGGACTGTCATTATACGATAGCCCTTCAATTGTATTATCAAAAAGATTGGTATGAGTTACTGTTGCAATCTCTGTAATGTTATCAGGAACATTATAGTTATGATTTTGTGCAGTAATTTCAACCATGCCCGTTTTTGTGTTTTTAACCGGATGGTTTCCACCATGGTGACCAAACTTCAGTTTAAAAGTATCATAACCATGAGAGATAGAGAGCAGTTGATGTCCTAAACAGATACCAAACATTGGAACTTTTGCAGCGATAAGTTTTTTGATAAGCGCTTGCTCATTTTTCAGCACAAGAGGATCACCAGGACCATTTGATAAAAAGACACCATCGATCTCTTTTGAAGTGTAACGTGAAATCAATGTCTCTGCATCAACATCATTTGGTGTTACCTCTACTGAAATACCTGCTTGTGTTAATTCATTTAAAATATTACGCTTAACACCAAAATCAAGTGCAACGATTTTAGCTTCCATCCCAGGTGCTTCGTTGTAAGCATATTTAACCGCATCATAAGTGCCGTGTGGATGTACATACATCTCTTTTGTACTTACTTCTTCAATGTAATTCACATCTTCAATACGAGGTGCTTTCTCAAGAACTTTTTTGAGTTCTTCTTTATCAGAGATTTCTGTAGAAGCGACCATCATCATCGCACCTTCAGCACGAATCATCTTAGTCAAGTAACGTGTATCAATATCACAAATACCCATAACATTGTGCTCTTTTAAAAATGCTTCTAACGTACCCTCAGAACGAAAGTTTGAAGGACGCTCTTGGTAGTTACGTACAATCATACCTTTAGCATGCGCAAGTTTTGATTCCATATCTTCAGTATTAACACCAACATTACCAATTTCTGGCATTGTAAAGGTTACAAACTGTCCTGCATATGAAGGATCAGACATAATCTCTTGATATCCTGTAAGTGATGTATTAAAAACAATCTCACCTACAAGTGTTGTTGCAGCACCAAAACTGCTTGCCTCTAAAAATGTTCCATTTTCTAGATACAGCCATACTTTTTGCATTAGTTCATACCTCTTTTGTTTAACTCTTCTTGATAGAACTTTTCGTATAAAATTTCATACTCATCAGTTCCCGGAATAAGTTTACGTGTAAATGATTTTAACTTATCATAAACAGCATCTTGAATCTCACCATTGTCTGCCACAAAACCTGTAATCGCATCATAAATAATGTTTTTAATACGGTTTTCTGTCACTTCAAAGTGAATTAAATCTTCTTCATAAAGGTTATCAAGAACCTTATGTGCCACATTTGAATAACGCTCTTCATAAGACATAATAACATCAAACTCAGGGGCAAGTTTTTTCTTAATCATAAAGAAAAGTTGACGTTCATCAGCTAACATAAACTCAATCTCTTCTTCATTTTCTTCTAACATATCATGAACTTTTTCTTCTAAAGCCATTTCACGTTTAATGTCATCAATAACTACTAGTTCAGCTTCTGCAGCCACAGCTTCAAGACCTTTAGTCATTGTAACAACACCACTACGATTTAAATCAATTGCAATTTTATTACCAATATGAGGAACTTGTTTAAGAGTGACTTTCATGCTAAAACCTTGAGAGCGTTATTTTTTTGTATTCTACCAAAGAGTAGGTAAAAATTGGTTGAGTTTTAGGAGATGCTGCTGTCTATTTCAGGCAGTAAGGTTTATTTTAAAGACAAACATGAAGTGTGACTTCATTTAAGAGCAGTTTGTAACGGTTTTTGTTTTGGTTAACATCTTTTAATTACTATTTATTAGGTACCGTTTGGGTAAGTAAAAGTGTAATTTTGGAGGCTTTTTGAGCCTCCATTTTAGATAGAATTTTACCTACTGTTTTAGGCTTTAAACTGCTTAATATCTTAGTAGCTTCAGGTGCTTCTAGTGTACTTAAAATCCCTGCTGCTGCACTTGGCTTCATTTTTGAGTAGGTTTGAGCGACCTTATCCATTTTTAAAGATTTCATTGTTTCTAGGGCTTTTTCATTAGCCGCTAACATCTCTTTAATCGTAGCTTCTTTTTGAGTAATGGTTTCCAACTTAGCGTTAACGTCACCCTCTTTTGCATTCAAAGCTGTCTCTTTTTTATTAAGCAGTTCATCCGTTGCAATTTTAAGTGCTTCTAAGGCTTGTCGCTGTTCATCAATACGTTCTAACTCAACTAAAAGCTCCCCTTTTCGTTCTTGAAAAATCTTTGAACATTCAAATATTTTATCTTGACCCTCTAAACCAAAAAGCATCGAAAACCCTAAAAAAATCAAAACGATATACTTCATAAAACCTCTTTATTTCTAAAAAATGCCTGACCTGCAATTTCGTCAAGTTCTTTCGCTTGGGCTAACTTCTCTTTTTTAAGCGCCGCTTGTATCTCTTGTGCTTCTAAGTATTTAAATTTCTCAAATTCCATCATCGTCTCTTTTAACGCTGTTTGAGCAAAATCACGTTGTGTTTGAGCAAAGAGTAACCATTCTCGGTTTTTATCCACAAAAGCTCGCGCTGACTCTATCAAGGTACGACCTTGTAGTAAGTCTGAAACCGACCCACTAAAAGGCAATTCTAACATATTCAATGTTGCTAAGGCCTCATCAAGCGCTTTTTGTGCACGTGTTACATCAGCATTGGCCCGCTGTAACTCACGTTCAGACGTATCCATACTGTTTTTTTTAATTATCACAAGAGGTGTAAAACGTGTTTTCATACACACGTCTCTTTATATTTATCACGAGAAGTATTGTTAGGAATAATTAGTTCTAATCGCATGGACTTCTCTTTTAAAACACTTTTATAAGAGTATTGTAACATTTTCATAGCTTACAATAAAACACTTGATACCACCAAAGCCTAATAACCTGAAAACAGAAATATATTGATACTAAAACGTAAACACAAAGGTATAAAGAGCACCACCTTAAGTTATTCGAGACAACTTAATGTCATTAGCTTCTCTTGAAAGTTGCTAGGCTATACTCCGCCAATATTAGATAACGATACTTTTAAAAGGAGAAAATTCTATGAACGTTGTTGACAATTTCAATACAAACTTAAAAAAACTTATGGCTGAACGTGATGTACTAGATGCACAAAGAGATGCCCAAGCAAAAAAATAATCACTTCCCCCAAAAGGGGAGACCCTCTCACTCAAAAATCAACAAATATCACTATTGCAAAATACACTTATTATGAAACAAAAAATTTAAAAGATAGATTACTAAGGAAGAATGACGCAAGTAAAAAAGCTACAAAAGTAAGCCGAAAGTTGTAAGAGTCGCAAACAACCTTTATAAGGTTGCAGCTTTAGTACAGATTGTGCAAAACATCTTGCCGACAGCGTACACTAGTACGCCGAGCGCAAGATTTTTGTGCAAGGTGTGCTAAAGATGCCCCTTATAAATAGATAGTGTCGTCGCGTTCTGGTGATGTTGAGATGATGCCAACTTTAGTTTTAGAGATCGCTTCAATTGTCTTAACAAAAGCCTGCGCATCAGCAGGAAGTTTATCAAACTCACGAACACCCACTGAGTTATTCCAACCCTTAAACGTTTTATAAATTGGCGTTACGTTTTCAAGATCTGCTGGCATGTAGTTAATCTCTTCACCTTTATACTTGTAAGCAACACAAAGTTTCACTTCGTCAAAGCCATCAAGTACATCAAGTTTCATAAGTGCTAATTCATCAACACCATTCAAACGACAGGCATGACGTGTCGCTACCGCGTCAAACCAACCACATCTTCTAGCGCGGCCCGTTGTTGTTCCAAATTCATGACCTTGCTCGCCTAGACGTTCACCATCATCACCAAAGTCTTCACTTGGAAAAGGGCCATTACCAACACGAGTACAGTAAGCTTTAACAATACCAATAACTTTACCAATATCTTTAGGATTAATTCCAAGCCCCGTACAAGCACCCGCACTCACCGTTGCCGATGATGTAACATAAGGATAAGTACCATGGTCGATATCAAGAAGCGTACCTTGAGCACCTTCTAAAAGTACTTTTTTATTATCTTCATCAAGTGCTTTCCATACCATCTGAGTGGTATCGGTAATAAATGGTGCAAGTTTCGCTTTGAAACCTTCTAGTTCTGCTAAAAGCGCTGCTTCAGTTGGTGTTGCAATCTCATAAATATCAAAAATAGCACGATTTTGTTCGAAGTACTCAATAATACTTGCACAAAGAGTTTGAGGATCAAGAAGTTCCCCTACTCTAAAACCCGTACGGTTAATTTTATCAGAGTATGCAGGTCCAATTCCCTTACCGGTTGTACCAATTGCTTTATCACCTTTAAGGCGCTCTTTTGCTTGGTCAATTAGTGCATGATATGAAAGGTTTAAGTGTGCTTTATCGGAGATATAAAGACGTCCTTCAAGACCTTCAAACTGCTCCATCTCTTTGATGATAGACTCAGGAGAAAGTACTACACCATTACCAACAACGTTAATAGCTTCAGGATTTAAAACACCTGAAGGAATAAGATGAAGCGCATACTTAACACCATCTACCCAGATAGTGTGTCCTGCATTGTGACCACCTTGACTTCGACATACCATATCGTACTTACAAGCCAATGCATCTACAATTTTACCCTTACCTTCGTCACCCCATTGGATACCAACAATTAAATCTGCTCTCATTTTAGTCCTTACTCAAGTTTTCTATTAGTGCATCGGTGTAGATTGCAAAACCTACCGATGTTAGTTCATCATTTTTATAACGACCGCCACGGGCATATACATCATTGTTTTCAATTACTCTGAAGAAAAGCTCGTCATAGTAGAGCATTTTCGCATAATAAAGGGGTGCAATGACTACATTTTTATACTCAATTTCTGCACATAACTCTTTTAACTTTTGAAGTTCTTCTTTGATCTCATCAGGAGCAATTTCCATCACACTATCAATGTCATCTGCAGTATGGAGGTAAACAAGCTTACTTAACCACTCAATATTTTTACTTAAAAAGCACTCTACATTAATAGTACGAAACTCATTTAAATCAATATCTAAAAGTGCTGCGATTTTTTGTGGTATGCGAATGTTTGATACTTGTAAAGTAGGTGTAATATCAAACGAATCAAAAACACGAAAAGCATCATTAATAACACCGGACAAGTTCTTCTCACCAATATGTTCAGCACCAATTTGATACTGTTCACATGACGGAAAACGAAACACCGGTTGAATATAAAACCACTTTTTATGCGAAGTGTTACGACCCAAACGTTTGTCTAAGATACGAACTACATCGATGGTAGAGTCTGCACGTAGACTCATGTTGTGGTTACTAGCATCATTCACACGCACCAATTCACGTTCATCTGAGATACTTTGGTGTTGATGGTATGAAAACAGTGGTGTTACAATTTCTTCATAACCATTGCTAAAAAGCACATCACTCGCTTTTGATTCTAAAGTACGCTTTGTACGTGCCGTGTTTCCAAAGTAGAGCTTTGAGCCCTCTGGAATTTCATGTTCAAATATCATTTATTTAATCCAAAAAAAGTTTCATTAAAAATACGAGAAGCCGTACCATCATAAGGACGACGTCCCAGTTTATCAAGTGCTAATTCAACCGCATTAACAACCCAAGCTGACTCATAAGGTTGAATCAATCCCATCTGATTGATACGAAAAATCTTACCTTTTAAGTGGTCTTGACCCCCGGCAACATTCACACCGTACTCAGTTTTAAGTAAGTTACGAATTTCACTTGCATTGTCATCATCAATAGTTGTCATTGACTTAGCAGGTGTTGCCGGATAGATATGTAATCCAAGGGCTTCTAACGCCTTAGTTGTCCCCTCGGCACGACGCGCCGTTTCATCATACAAACGACGTGTTGCACCACAAGACTCAATAGTATTTAAAACTTCTTCAAGTCCAATAACAAGTGTCGTAGCCGCCGTATATGCTGTTGTATTTTGGCGCTGTTTTTTAATCTCAGATGCAAGGTTTAAGTAGTAGCCTTTACCTGCTCCAATTTTTTCTATACCCGCATTAGAAAGACCTAAAATAGCCAAACCTGGTGGTAACATCAAAGCTTTTTGACTTCCCGCGATAAGACAGTCGATGTTACTAACATCAATCGGTTCAACACCTACTGCTGTAATACCATCTGCAATAATCATAATATCAGGGCGAAGTGCTTTTGCCGCTGCGGCAATGGCTTCAACAGGATGACGGAGCCCCCCTGCTGATTCACTTACTTGAATCGCAATTGCGTCAATACTTTCATCCGCTTTTAACGCTTCAAGTACATCTTCTACACGTGCTGGTGTGTTCCACTCATATTTAAGTTCTGTATTACCCAGACCATGTGCTTTAGCAATTTTTCCAAAACGTTCACCAAACTTACCCGCATTGATAGAGAGTAATTTTGTAGTAGTTAAGTTAATAACAGCTGCTTCCATAGCACCTGTTCCGGTGCTAGCAAGCATCACAACTTCATCTGTTTTAAAAAGTTTAAACAGTAGCGTTCGAGTACGTTCAAAAATTGCTTCAAACTCAGGAGTACGGTGATGTATTGTCACCTCAGCCATAGCCTTACGAACGTTTTCGGGTACGGGGGTTGGCCCCGGTGTAAATAGCAACATGGCCATTCCTTGTAATTTAGAATTTTCACCTGAATATTTAAATAAATTTCACGAGAAAATTCTTTGATTTTTTCAAACCTCGAATTATAGCGAAGAGTAGCCTATTAAGATATTAAATCATGACATTTATAGCATAAAAAATATCTAAAAATAAGCAGAAGTAATACAGCAAGCCTATTGTTCTACATCATCCTCTTCACGACTGATTGTGGCCTCTTTTAAATCTGATTTAAAACCTTCTATACTTACAGCACCCATACTTTCCCAAACAATATCACCACTTCGAGGGTGCACAAAGACTGTTACCGGTGTCATAGCAGGCTTAAAACCTTTAGGGTAAACATCATTAATATCAACAATACCCACTACATATTTTTTAAGTTCTTTTTGAATACCACTATCTGAAAGTGTGTTATTGACGAAGCGATCACAGTAAGGACAAGGGTTTTTTACTATCACTAAAACTAAAATCTTATCACTCTTTTTCGCTTCAGTATTAGCCTTTTCATAATTATTGTAGACCCCTAGTTTTTTAGCTGCCTCACTTGCATCTGCTGCCATCAGTGAATAAACTAAACCTATTGCTATTAAAAATAGTTTCATTTGTTGCCTTTATATTTGTGTTATCATAACAGTAATATATAAATGTGGGGAAATCGTGAGAATCTTAATTTTACTACTGCTAACACTAACACAACTTTTATCTTATGATAACCGCTTCACACCCGAAGAGAACCTTTGGATGAAAGAGCATCCTATTGTCACTTATGTTGGTGATCCTTCTTGGCTTCCTTATGAAGGTTATGACAAAACTCAAAACTATATTGGCTTAGTACCCGACCTACTTCAACTCGCTTCAAATAATGTTGCGTTAACCTTTAAACATATTGATACCAAAACCTGGCAAGAGTCACTCACTAAAATCACGACGCACTCTGTCATGATGATTTCACAAAGTCATGTGTCTAATAAAAGCACCAACCTAAACTTCACAAAAAGTTATCTTGAAGATCCTATTGTTATCGTAATGCAAAAAGGCGAAAAGTATGTTGCGTCTATCTATCAAATTCGCCATAAAAAAATTGGGCTTATTAATAACAGCACAACAACTCCTCTATTTCAGAAACGTTACAATGCCATAAACTTTTACATCTTTGCTTCCGCACAAGAGGGTCTTGAAGCAGTTGCTACTGGAAAAGTAGATGCTTTTTTATGTTCACTTCCTCGAGCCGGTTATCTTATAGGTAAAAAACAACTTAACAACCTCAGAATTGTAGGGAAAAGTAAAATTGCAACAAAACTAGGGCTAGGTATTTCCAAAAACGACCCTATACTTCTTGCTATTATGAATAAACTTATTACCAATGTCTCAGAGGCCCAAGTCCAAGCAACCCTCGCCAAGTGGAGCCGTCAAAAGTATCTTCCAAAACCTGACTATACTGCACTAAAATTTACTAGTGCTGCCTTTATTTTTATTGTTATATTAGGAGTTGTTTTTTATCTTCGACTACGGCATGAAAGTCAAGCACGAATACATGCTCAAAATATTATGTTACAACAGCAGAGTAAAATGGCCTCAATGGGTGAGATGATGGATGCCGTTGCCCATCAATGGAAACAACCACTAAATGCACTTTCTATGTACTCAGATCTCATGAAAAGTGATTTTGAAGAGGGTAATGTTGACAAAAAGTATGTAGATGAGATGTTAGAAGGAGTACAGCTTCAAATCCATCATATGACCTCAACCCTCAGCGAATTTCGAAACTTTTTTCGTCCTAATACAACCATAGAAAACTTTAAACTTTTGGCGCTAGTAGAGAGTGTTCTTTTCCTCGTTAAAGATGAGTTTCTTAAAAACAATATTAATGTAGAACTCAATATTGACACAAATATCCTTCTCCATGGTAATAAAAATGAGTTTAAGCATCTCATCTTAAACATCATCAATAATGCCAAAGATGCCTTCAATAGCCAAAACACTCCGCAGCGTAGTATTATAATACAAGCAAAACAAAATGCTAAAGAAGTCATCATCACCATCAGCGATAATGCAGGAGGTATTCCTCTCGAAGTGATAGATCATGTCTTCGAGGCCAATGTCACAACAAAAGAGGCGGAAGCAGGAACAGGTATTGGTCTGTATATGAGCGCACAAATTGTTGAAAAAATGCAAGGTCACATCAAGGTAGACAACCTTTTCGATGGGGCAGTATTTACCATTACACTCTAAACCCTCCTTCTTTAAAAGAGTATCAAGCCCATTAACAAGCATCAAATGATAAAATTCCATATCTTTTAACTTCTAGGAATTTTTATGGACATTTTTCAAGCCATCATCATTGGTATTATTGAGGGCTTTACAGAGTTCCTTCCTATCTCATCTACGGGTCATATGATTGTAGCAAGTCAATATCTTGGAATCGACCAAACAGCTTTAACAAAAGCCTATGAAGTTATTATTCAATTTGCCGCAATTTTGGCTGTAATGTTGGTCTACCGTGACAAAATAACTCTTGAAAAAATAGCCCTTTGGCAGAAGCTTTTTGTTGCTTTTTTACCCTTAGCTATTGTAGGGTTTATCTTTAAAGATCTTATCAAAGAACTTTTCACTGTTAATACCGTTGCCATAATGTTTATCGTTGGAGGTATTGTCTTTTTAATTGTAGAGAAGTTTTATAAAGAGGATGAGACCCATACTAAAGATGTTGAAGAGGTTACTTATAAACAAGCATTTTTAGTCGGTGTTGCTCAAATATTTTCTCTTATTCCAGGAACTTCACGAGCAGGTGCCACTATCATTGGTGCCATGTTATTAAAGATGGATCGCAAAACATCTGCTGAGTTTTCATTTTTACTCGCTATTCCTGTTATGGGTGCAGTCACTGCTTATGACTTGCTCAAACATTATAGTGAATTTGCAGATGCTAATTGGTCTGCCTTTATTATTGGATTTATCGCTGCTTTTTTAGTTGCCTACATCACCATCAAACTTTTTCTTGTCTTTTTACAACGTTTTACCTTTGTAAGTTTTGGTATTTACCGTATTGTTTTTGGAATTGTTTTACTAACACTCGCTTCATAATAACACCGCTCTTCCCCAGCTAAGGGAAGCAGTTCAATTTCTTAAATTTCTTTCTATTTTATTGTGTTTTACAAGGTTTTATTTTTAAATATTGGCACAAAAGATGCTTTTATTTTTGTGATAACTTTCACAAAAAGGATATTTATGAAGAACTGCAAAATTGCTCATTATTTTAATCATATTTTTTCAAAGATAGAAGATAGTTTCACACAACTAGGTCAAAAACTCTTTTAAATATACATTTTATTGAAAATACAGTTTTGATATAACTCCCTAAAACACCTCTCTAAGTTTTTTATCAGTTAAAGTCTATATACTCAAACCTATAGCAATATACCCTTGCATTTCTCAATTAAAGGTTTCACATGCAACAGTACACAGAGCTCAAACAACACTATAAATTTTCACAAGAAGAAGCGGACCTCCTCAAAACACTCCAACCTCGTATGGAGGCTTTAGCCGATACCTTTATTGATGAATTTTATGACTATATCTGGGGTTTTGGACATACCGCGAAGTTTTTGAAAGATAAAAAGATTATCGCATTTCATCGTGAAAAAATCAAGGCATGGTTTATTAACCTCTTTTGTGGTCATTACGATATGGAGTACTTTATGTACCTCTACAAAATTGGTGAAGTCCATGTTAAAATTGGCTTACCTACCCACTATGTCAACTCAGCTTTTACCTTTGTTCGTACCTTTGCCCTCCAAAACATTGAAAACAATTTTGAAAACAAGACCCAGCATGTAAAAGAGATTAAGGCTTTAGAAAAAATCATCGATATTAATCTTGATGTACTTACAAGTTCTTATCGCGAAGAGGAACTTTCTAAATTTCTCTCTCTCTCAAAAGTGGAAAAAAGCATCTTAACGGGATTAAAAAAATTCAACTCTTATGTTAACTTCTTTTTAGCAGGAGCCTTAGCGCTTGTGGCATTTTTTGCAATTGGCTTATTTGTTTATGATATTTATCTGCTCTTTTTCAGTGATATTGGTATTCAAAAAGGGGTGTTAACGGTACTAGGAAGTCTCTTAGTTTTATGGGCAGCCATAGAGTTAATCCATGAAGAGATCAATCATCTTCAAGGCAAGGGCTTTGCTATTGGTGCTTTTATCATGTTAGCAATGGCCGCATTAATTCGTAAGATTTTAATTTATTCTCTCTCTCCCAATAAATCTGAAGAGCTTTTAATTATTGGTGCCGTCATAGTGGGTCTTGCGATCTCTTACTGGCTTGTTGGTCAGAAGAAGAATCTTTCGCTTTAACGGCGTGAGGCAATATTTTTAAGCAACATCCCTGCAAGTTTCAACGCTTGAGAACGATGCGAGAGTTTTGACTTTATCGCATCATCTAACTCCCCTAGGGTTTTATCAAGTCCACTTGGAATAAACATCGGATCATATCCAAAACCTTTATCCCCACGAGGCTCTGTTATCACATCTCCATGCATCCAACCATGAGCAGTCACTTCACCCTCTTTAGAAACAATGGCCATTGCTGCTGTATAAAAGGCAGGAGAGCTACTAAGACCCTTCTCTTTAACCGAAGCCATAAGTTTGTTTAGATTATCCACATCGGAAGCATTAACACCCCCATAACGTGCAGAATAGATACCCGGTGCACCTTCTAAAACATCAACACTAATCCCACTATCATCCGCAAGAACAACCGCATCTTCTTCACCCAAAGCCTTGTAAACCGCGCGTGCTTTAATCAGTGCATTCTCTTTAAAAGTATCCGCATCTTCAATAATTTCAAACTCTTCTATGAGTTCCGTATAAGGAATAACTTCAAACAACTGACACATCTGCTTTATCTCACGTACTTTACCCTTGTTAGAGGTTGCTAAAACTAACTTCATACACTGCCTTTATAGTAAACCAAAAATCTTACATACCTCTAAGTAAGAAGTATTATAATGTCGGCATTATAACTTAAGGTTTCTCATGTTCAAAAAAGTCATGCCACTTTCGGGAATTTTGTCCCTACGTTTTCTAGGTCTATTTTTAGTCCTTCCAATTATTTCACTCTATGCAATGGAGATGGAAGGTTCAACACCACTTTTAGTTGGTATGGTTGTAGGGGGTTATGCCCTTACTCAAGCACTATTTCAAGTACCTTTTGGAACGATGAGTGATAAAATAGGTCGTAAACTAACCCTCTTTATTGGTCTCGTTATCTTCTTAATTGGTTCAATTATCTGTGCACTTAGTACCGATATTTACATGTTAATGTTAGGACGTTTTTTACAAGGTGCCGGGGCTATTGGCTCTGTTGTAACTGCGATGATTTCAGACTTAGTTGAAGAGGAAGTTCGTGGTAAAGCGATGGCTATGATGGGAGGAACCATTGCAATTAGTTTTGCACTTGCTATGGGTTTAGGTCCTGTTCTTGGTGCTTCATATGGTTTAGCAACACTATTTTGGATTACAGGTGGACTCGCTATTGCAGCTATGATTTTACTTTTTACAAAAGTACCAACACCACCTCGCATTAAACATATTTATCATAATACAACAACAACTTTAGATATTCTAAAAGATAAAAATCTTCTCAGTATGGTGATTACTAATGCTTTACAAAAAGGGCTTATGACCGTAGCTTTTGTTTTAATTCCACTTATCTTGACCTCTACAGAAAATGGTTTTGGCTGGGAAAAAGCTGATCTTTGGAAAGCCTATCTTCCGGCAATGATTATGGGTCTAATTGCTATGGGTCCTGCCGCTGTTTTTGGTGAAAAAAAGAATAAACCAAAAGAGATTTTTGTAATAGCAATTGTTCTATTTATTACCGCTTTTTCACTTATGGGTTTTGCCCAAACTGACACACTTTTTGTAGTCGGTGTTGTTAGTTTTTTTGTAGCTTTCAATATGATGGAACCACTTGTACAGTCAATGATAACAAAGTTTTCAAAAGTACACCAAAAAGGTGCAGCCTTAGGTGTTGCAAATTCTGCTGCTTATTTCATGACTTTTATTGGAGGAACTTTCGCAGGTTTAATGCTTGGAATCTCTGATCGTCAAACCTTAGTTCTAGGTCTTTTAGTCATTGCCGTTTTATGGCTGTTATGGACACTTCGTATGTCAAATCCAACAAAACACTCCCATCTATTTATCAATGTAAATGAAGTAAATCAAGAAAAATTAAAAAACCTTGAACATGAAGATATTGCAGAATGGTATGAAAATGAGACAGAAGGTCTTATCGTTGTTAAGTATAAAACAGATACCATCAATGAAGATGATATTAAAGCAAAAATCTTAAAGTAAGCACACTCTACCATTCTTCGGAATGGTAAATGCTTTTAACAATTATGATACGTTTACTACTACTCTCTTTATTATTACTACCACTCCAAGCCAAACACCTTCAATATGAAAAAGTCTATCAAAAAATATTTTGCGAAAAAATACATGGGCAAACAGAAGTTGTTTTAAGCGATAGAACACGGGTAGATTGTCTCAGTAAAAACTACGCCATCGAGGTTGACTTCGCACCCAAATGGCATGAGAGCATTGGACAGTCACTTTATTACGCTATTTCAACCAATAAAAAAGCAGGTGTTCTCCTGATTCTTGAAGATGAAAAAAGGGATATCCGTTACTTAAAACGTCTTAAAAAAGTCGCCTTACAAAACAACATTCGCATCTGGACGATTAATCATAAGATGCAAATCCGACAAATCTATCATTAATACACCTTCTGTTATAATCCATTAATTATGATTTAAAGGTTTGCTATGTTCTGGGGTATTATCTACTTTATTAGCGGTATGTTTATGTTTGTTATTCCTATTGTTGGTTGGATTTTAGGACCACTTTTTATGATTGCAGGAGTGGTGAAGTTTATTGTTGGAATTGTGAATATCGCGACACCAGACAAAGGTGATGAAGGGGATGTTTATTATGTTAATGAAACGGCTAAGACTTCCGTAACCGAGCAGTTACAACAACTTTCAGATGTCTATGAAAAAGGACATATGTCTGAAGAAGAGTTTGCACAAAGTAAAGCAAAGTTACTCAAACAACTCTAAAATTAGATACTTTTAGAATTGATCTAAACGTATAACATTAACCATAGTACCTTCTTCAAGGTTACCATCATCTTCTCCGGTTACCATCAAAGCAGAACTTCCTAACATATTGACAAGTATCGCCGAAGTACCTACTTTTTTCCCTTCAAAATCAACATAATATTGACCATCTTCTAAGCTCAAGTTACAGGCTGTAAATTCACTTTTTCTAGAACGTTTGTTAAATGGTGTTTTAAGTCGTGCTTCTACAATGTTATCAAAGTCATTACGTCCTAACATCCGACGAATAAGAGGAAGTACATAAAGAATAAAAGTTACCGTAGAAGAGTATGCAAACCCTGGTAGTGCAATAATAAACTTCTCATTACGCTGTGCAACCATAATATGTTGCCCCGGTTTAATCTTAACACCCTTATAGATAACTTCGGCACCTAAGCGAGGGATTATATCTTTCACAAAATCATAATCACCAACACTAACACCACCTGTGCTGACAACAATGTCCGAACAAGCAAGTGCATTTTCAAAACTCTCCATAATGCTAACACGGTCATCTTTAGTAATACCCATCTGATGAACACTCGCCCCGCCAAGAGTGGCTAAGGCTTCTAGGGTATAGTTATTTGAAGAGCGAATTTGTGAAGCAGTTGTTGCTTCTTCTCCTAAGTCTAATATCTCACTCCCCGTTGCTAAAACAGCAACACGAGGGGCAATGGCTACATCAACCATAACGATATTAAGTCCCGCAAGAACACCAATCTCAGCATACGAAATTTTGGTTCCCTTTGTTATAAGCACATCACCTTGTGAATAACTCTCACCAATAGGACGAACACTAAAGCCCTTAGGAACACTCTCATTAATACGAAGAATATTTCCCTCAACACTAACATTTTCAATAGGGATCAAGGTATCAGCACCCTCTGGCATCATAGATCCTGTAAAGGTCTTAATACAAACACCCTCATACACTTCACCACTACTATCAGACCCAGCAGGGTTGTCTTCACTCAAAATGGTAATCTTTTTATCGGCTA
>Ga0256826_1000027_pt1 | contig 61475 bp, 70 predicted proteins | sample CV79metaG_FD_185975 | JGI IMG/M metagenome (GOLD analysis project Ga0256826, IMG submission 185975) | Hydrothermal vent microbial communities from East Pacific Rise, Pacific Ocean - CV79 | ecosystem: Environmental > Aquatic > Marine > Hydrothermal vents | place: Pacific Ocean: East Pacific Rise...
CCTAAAATAGATACTATTAAATACAAATTTATTCCAGATCCAAATACTTCATTTACTATGCTAAAGCAAGGTAAACTTGATATGGGAGGATTAACACCATTACAAGTAAATAGACAGTTAAATGATACTTTTAAAAGCAAATATAACATATATGAAAAAGAGAGTCTTGGATATACATATATGGGATTTAATCTAAATAATAAAAAGTTTAAAAACAAAAAAATAAGAAAAGCTATAAATCTTGCTATAAATAAAAAAGAGATAGTTGATATACTTTTTTTCTCTCATGGTAAAGTATGTACAGGACCATTTTTACCAGGAACATTTGCATACAATGATAAAATTAAATTAAATACTTTTAATCAAAATAGATCAAAACAATTACTTAAAGAGTTAGGATACGATAAAAACAATAGATTTTCATTTACAGTTATCACAAATGCAAATAACTCTATAAGGGTAAATGCAGCTCAAATACTTCAATACCAACTTCAAAAAGTAGGAATAGATATGAAAATAAGAGTTTTAGAATGGCAAGCTTTTTTAAATACAGTTGTAATGCCAAGAAACTTTGAAGCAATTATTTTAGGATGGGGACTTTCTCTTATGCCTGATGCTAGGTCTATTTGGCATAGTAGTAGTTCTAAAAAAGGTGGGTTTAATTTTGTTGGATATAAAAATACTATAGTTGATACAAATATTAATGATGCAGAAAAAACAACAAATATAAAAGAGCTTTCAAAATTATATAAAGAAATTTTTTATGAAATATCAAATGATTTACCATATATATTTTTATATATTCCAAACTCAATAACGGCTATTTCAAAAGATATTAAAAATGTATCTCAAAGTACTATAGGACTTACTCATAATCAATCTGATTGGATTAAATAGTTTGTTATTTCTTGTTATTTTAACACAAGATTAACAGTTTTATATTATCCTTACTCTTAATTAAAAAAGGTGCCTCTATGAATAAAAATTTATTTTTCTTATATATTTTATTTATACTAACATCTAATATTTTTGCAACAACTACTAAAAATGAAAAAACATGGTGCCCTGTATGTGCAAATAATATTAAAGAACATAATCAAACATCATATATGTCACAATTAACAAATGGAACAAAAAGAGAATATTGCTCTTTAAAATGTTTTGCAAATGATTATCAAGAGTATGGTCTTGCACTAAATAAAACCAAAGTAAAAGACTATAGTAGTAAAAAATATATAAATGCACTAGATGCTTATTATCTCATAAATAGCTCCATTAGAGGTATAAATAGTGCAAAAAGTAAATTAGCATTTAAATCAAAATCTATAGCAAAAAAATATCAAGATTTATATCATGGTAAAATTGTAACTTTCAAAGAGGCTTTACATTTATCTCTTAACAATCTAAAATCAGATAAATATAGGCTAAAAAAAATATACTCAAAAAAAACATATATTATGGGAAAAAAGATTTTTAAAAAGAATTGCCAAAATAATATAGATTTTGAAGATTATTTAGAGATAAATGAACTAAAAGCAGATTTATATAATAATCTATGTAAACCATTAACTAAAAAAAGATTGCATATGGTTACATTATATTTATGGGATATAAAAAGAAATGGTATAATTAATTTAGAAAGTAAAACAATTAAAGTTGATGTAGATGAAAAATGTCCAGTTTGTGGAATGTTTACATATAAATATCCAAGATGGGTAGCCCAAATTTTTTATAAACATAACAATATAGAACACCACCATTCTTTTGATGGGGTAAAAGATATGATGAAGTTTTATTTTAATCCAAATGCTTGGGGTAACTATACAAATTTTAATATAAAAAATATATCTAAAATACTTGTTACAGATTATTATGCTCAAAAAGCAATTGATGCAACTAAAGCATATTATGTAATTAGAAGTGATATATATGGGCCAATGGGACATGAACTAATACCATTTGAAAATAAAAGTGATGCAATTAATTTTAAAAAAGATCATTTTGGAACAACTATATTAAAGTTTGACCAAATTAAAGAAAAAGAGGTTTATAAACTTGACCAATAAAAGTATAAAATTATTTTATTTCATATCATCACTTTTAGGTATATTTATATTTTTACTTATATATTTATCAAATAATTCAAGTGTATCAAAAGAACAAATAAAACAAAAAAACTTATTTGTACAACTTGTAGGTTTACCTGATTTAGCTATATGTACTGAAGTTGGATATATAAGACATAGAAGTATAAGTGACTTTTTTTCAAGTTTTAAGGATGATGGTACCTTAAGACAATATGCTCTAAGTACATTTACCTATACTCAAAAAAAGGATACATATGTTGAAAAATAAAATTAATCTTCATTTAATACAATTTGCAATAAATTCTATTTTAAGACAAAAAAGTAAAAATACTTTTATTGTAATTATATTTATTATATTAACATTTTTATTGTCATCTGTATTTTTTATTACTAATTCAATTAAATACGAACTAAATCTTACAGTAAATTCATTACCACAAATTTTAGTACAAAAAGTAAAAGCTGGAAAATCATACGATATTGATATATCTATGATTGATGATATTTTAGCAATAGATGGAGTAAGTAATGCAAGTAGTAGAGTTTGGGGATATTATTATTTTAAAAATCTAGATGCATATTTTACTATTATGGGATTAGATATGTATGAGATACAATATAAAAATACTTTATCTAATATAATAAATAATTTTGATTTAGAAAAAACATCTCAAACTCAAACTATGGTTGTAGGAGCTGGTGTAAAAAGATTATTAGAAAAAGGGTATTATTTAGGTAACTATTTTAATTTTATTAAACCTAATGGAACTATAAAAAAGATGGATATTATTGGTACTTTTGATAGTTCAACAAACTTAGAATCAAATGATTTAATAATAATGTCAAAACAAAATGCAAGAGATATCTTTTTGATAAATGAAAACAAAGCAACAGATATTGTTGTAAGTGTTAAAAATCCTGAAGAGATTAGTACTATTTCACAAAAAATTCAAACTCTTTATCCAAATACAAAAATCATCACAAATGATGATATAAAGCTATCTTATGAAACAATTTTTAACTATAAAAGTGGAATTTTTTTAACTTTATTTATTATTTGTTTATTTACATTTTTTATTATTATTTATGATAAAGTAAGTGGATTAACAGGTGATGAGAAAAAAGAAATTGGTATACTAAAAGCAATTGGATGGACTAGTGATGATATATTAAAAGAAAAATTTTATGAAGGTTTTATTGTCTCATTTATTGCATATATTATTGGTATAATCTTTGCATTAGTTTTTGTATATATTTTTCAAGCACCACTATTAAGAGATATTTTTGAAGGATATAGTACACTTAAAACAACTTTTGAATTACCATTTATTATTGATTTTCAAACATTAGCCTTAGTATTTTTCTTAAGTGTTCCAATCTATATAGCTGCAACAATTATCCCTTCATGGAGAGTTGCTACACTTGAAGCAGACGAGGTACTTAGATGATAAAATTACAAAATGTGAATAAAATTTATACAATAAATAAAAATAATACTATTACAGCATTAAAAAATATAAACCTTGAAATAAAACAAGGAGAGTTGATTATATTAAAAGGAGCTAGTGGGAGTGGAAAAAGTACAATTCTTTCTTTATTGGCTGCTCTTAGTAAACCAACAACAGGTGAAGTAATAGTTGACAACAAAAAACTATCTAAACTTCCTGATAACTTTGCAGCACTTTATAGAAGAGAAAATATCGGATTTATTTTCCAAAAATATAATCTTATAACAAATCTAAGTGTAAAAGAAAATATTTTACTACCTTTAATCCCTCAAAATTTAGAAGATAAAATTTTAGAAGATAAACTAAATTTAGTTATTAATAGATTTAATATTTCACATAAAAAAGATATATTAGTGCGTAATTTATCAGGGGGGGAACAACAAAGAGTTGCAATAGCAAGAGCAATGGTAAATGACCCTAAAATAATTATTGCTGATGAGCCTACTGCAAACTTAGATGAAAAGCTATCTTCTGATTTTTGTAATGTTTTAAAAGAATTAAAAAAATTAAATAAAACAATAATAGTAGCCACTCATGATCCTATATTTTTTAATTTAGATTTTGTAGATAAAATTATAGATATAAATAATGGTAGTTTATCTTGATACTAAATACTGAAGTTTTAACTATATTTATTTTAAATATTTTATTTTTATTTTTTGCTAGTATTGCTTTTTATTTAAGTATAAAAATATATTTAAAATGGGATATAAACTCAACAACTACTACACAATACACACTTGAAAAACAAAGTGTTTTAACAGCAACCATTATAAAATATATTTTTGCACTAAAATTACCATTATTTTTATTTTTTATTTTCACATTAGATAACTTATCTAATCTTATTACAGGAGCTATGTGTGCAGCAGGTGTTGTAGATGCTACACCATATGGGACATATCTTTTTATTTTAAAAATATTAAATATTTATATATTTGGATTTTGGTTGGTTTTACACAATTTAGATACAAAAGATGAGACTTTAAAATATACAAAAATAAAATTTGGACTTTTTATTTTTATCTTTTTATTTTTATTAGCAGAAATTATTTTAGAAAGTATTATGTTTAATGCAATAGATATTAGTAAGATGGTTAGCTGTTGTGGTGTAATTTATTCTAGTACTTCTACATCTCTTATCTCATATATTTTTACACTATCAAATACAACTATTATTTTAATATTTTATGGAAACTTTATATTATTATATATCTTCTATATATTAAAAAAGCAATATTTATTTTCACTATTTAATCTATTTTTCTTAATTGTATCTATCATATCTTTAATAGCATTTTTTGGTACATATATTTATGAATTGCCAACACATCATTGCCCATTTTGTTATTTGCAAAGGGACTATTACTATGTTGGTTATTTTATTTATATACTTTTATTTACAGGAACCTTTAATGGCCTTTTAGTTGGTTTTTTAAATACTAACAATAAAAACTATTTTAAAAGCTCATTATTATTTAACACCCTTTTTGTTCTTCTTGTTAGTTTTTATCCTATATTTTATTATATGAAAAATGGAGTTTGGCTTTAGTTTTTAACTTTTAAAAGATTTATCTTATTTTCTTGAAATTTTACAACATCTTCAAGCTCTTGAATTCTTTCCATTTTCTTTTTGATAGAGTCATTTAAAGTATTAATTACATCTTGCTGTTCTCTTATCTCATTTTTATCTATTTGGATATTATTTAATAATTCTTGATTTTTTTGATCTTTATCTTTATTTAGCTCTAAAAGTTTATCTATCTCTTTTTTTGAATTTTCTTTAAACTCTTCTGCTTCTTGGACTTTTGTTTCAATTAGTTTTTCATAGTGATTTACTTGATTTAATAAATTTGCACTTTTTCTTTTTTCAGCTTTTAATGTTTCAAATACAATTTTAATATCATCACTTAAACTTAGTTGCAATTCTAGTTCAGATATCTTACTTTTTAAATCACTTGCATTTACTTTTGTTTCTTTAATATTTTGGATAACTTTTTTATGAAAATTTCTTTTTTCTAACTCATCATCTGTTATTAAAAATCTTACTGCCATATATTCTACAATGGTTTCACCAATTTGATCAAAAATAGGAAAAATATGTGAATTTACAAAATAAAAACCACCATCTTTTGTTTTGTTTTTTATTTTCCCTCTCCACACTTTACCACTTCGTAAAGTATCCCATAAAGAATCAAATAAAACTGTTGGCATATCACTATGTCTTACTATCCTTTGATTTACTCCAATTAATTCATCTTTTGAATACCCAGATACTTCACAAAAAATATCATTAGCATATGTAATATTACCACTTAGATCTGTTTTTGATACTATTGCTACTTGATTTATAATATCAAGGTATCTTTCATTTTCAAATTGTTTTGCTGTGATTATTTTATTTTTAAAATGTTTTAGTGTTGCATCTTGTACTGCAAGTGTTAATTCTTTTACTTGGATAGGTTTAATAGCATAATGAAATACATTTAGTTTAATAGCATCTAAGAAAAACCTAGCATCTGAATGTGCGGTTGTTAAAATAACAGGAACTTCTGGCTCTAAAAGACGAATATCTTTTAACATCTCTATTCCACTTTTATCAGGCATATTAATATCTGAAATTACAATATCTATATCAATATTATTTTCTTTACATAGTCTAAATTTATCTTGACCATCTTGACCATTTACAGCTAGTATTACTTTTTTGAATAGTTTTTGAAATAATTTTGACATATTATTTCGAATTTGAATATCATCTTCAACATATAAAACAACAATTTTTTTTAGAAATGTTGTATCAATCATTTTTTACCTTTGTTTAATCTCCTGCAGTTGATTAAAAAAATCAATTAAGATACTATTTTGGATATCAAGTTTTAATATAATTCTTAAAATTGCTTTTTTAACTGTGGGTTGACGAATTGCCCCTATTATAAAACCTTTTTCCATAAGAACTTCTTGTAATTGTAATACTTTTGTATTATTATTGATCTCTATTGGTAAAATTAAACTTTTTACTTCAATATTTAATATATCTTTAACAATTTGTTGATGATTTTTAATATTTTGGATGATCTCTTTTTTATTTTTGATTATATATTCTAAAGAGATAAGTCCCAAAGCGATATCAAATAGTGATGGAGCTGTACTATATATAATAGGTTTTGCTCTATTTTCTAAATATTCTATTATATGTGATGAAGCTAAGATATATGCCCCATATGAACCATATGCTTTTCCTAATGTTCCCATTTTAATATGATTATTCTTTATTTTTAGCTTATGGTAATCATACCAGCCTAAAAGATTATCACCTATTACCCCTGAACTATGTGCTTCATCAACTATTAAAATTGCATTATATCTATTTGCAATATTATAAAATTCCATAGGTGCAACACTTCCACTCATAGAATAAACACCTTCTATAGCAATAATAATTCTTTTGTTTTCATATTGTTTTATTTTATTTTCTAAATCATCAAAATCATTATGATTGAAAATCACCACTTCACCTTGAACTAAAGAACTTGCAAGCATACCACTTGCATGATATTCTTCATCTATAAGTAAAATATCTTTTTTTCTAACCATCGATTCAATTAAAGCAATATTAGCTAAAAAACCACTTCCAACAACTATACCATTTTCAAAGCCATTTACTTCACATAATCTCTCTTCAAATACTTTATGGATATTTGAGTAACCATTTACTAATATTGATGATTTAGGAGAAGTATACTCTTCTTTTAGTACAAGCTTATAAGCTTTTGTAAAAAGTTCTTTATTTGAAGCAAGACCTAAGTAGTCATTTGAAGCTAGATCTATTAAGTTTTTATCAAATAACTTTCTTTTACGAAAACGATTTGATTTTTTTATGGCATTTAATTCTTTTTTATAAAACATCATTATTTATCTAATATGTACACACCTAACTTTTAATTCTGATTCTTGTACAATATTAAAATCATTGCTACCTAATGTAAAATCAATAGTCCAAATCTTTTCAGGTTCATAAATTGTTGATGTCCAATAACTAGATAAAGATTTTTCTTTAAATACATCCGATTGAGATGGTAAACTTTTTGATAAATCTACAATTGAATATAGTTCTGTATAATTTGGCAATTTCCAATCTTTATATATACCAATTTCTAAGCCCTCACAATATGTAATTGCATCTTGCCAAGATTTTTCTACTAAAGCAGAATCTTGCCATATTAAATTTGTTTTAGTATCCAAAACAACACCATCTTCACCATCTATTTCACGTAAATAAGATGCACTTAAAATCACAGATAAAGTGAATAATAAAGTTAATTTTTTAATCATTTAATATATCCTATTCTCTTAAACTTACACATCTTACATAATGTAAATTTGTGTTGTTTTCTGAGGCATTTTTTCCTGTTTGAAAATTTATTCCCCAATATTTATTTGTATTTTCTATATAAACATCATCAGACCAATAAATACTATTTTTTGTTGAAGAATAATAATCATTAATAGCAGGATTATTTGTACCAAACTTAACAATACTTGTAAGTTCAGCCATACTTGGTACTTTCCAATTATCTCTACTTCCCAAGTTTAAATTTTCACAATATGACTTTGCATCTGAATGAGTTTTTTGAGTATTGTCATCATCTTTTTGCCAAAATAAACCTGTATTATAATAATAAATTATATCACTTGTATTTGTATCAACTCTACTTGCATTATCTAATAGATAAGAAGCATCACTTTTTATAGCAAGATTATCACTACAATCAATTAAAGTATTAGAACTATCAACACAAATCGTATTTCCAGTAGCTAACCTTCCTAGAGAATTAAATTTTTCTATATTAATTTTTTTATTATTTTCAACAGCTTCATTTCCCGAAGAATCAGTAATTCCTCCTGGAGTTAATGATACTTTTGTACTAGCTACATCGAATTCTATTGAATTATTACTCAAAGATATTCTATAAGTATCAAAAATATTATGCCATGCATAGCCAGTAGAATCTGTACCTATACTACCAGTACCTTCGATATCAATATATAAATTGGGACTACCTTGAGCAGATGAAGTATCTATAAATTTATTAAAATATACAAATAAATAATCATCACTAGTGCTATCTGTATTATTATTTTTATAAACTGCTGATGTTATATTTAAAAGTCCAGGATTAAAATCAAATGAGATTTGATCAATACTATTATCATCTACATCAACTGCATCTATAAGTACTTTATAAATATTTCCATCTACTAAATTTAAAGTTCCAGTTGAAGGTTTTTGTATTTGAGTATCTAGTTCCCATGATCCATCTGCATTTGGGGCAATATCATATGATACCCCATCTAAAGATAGTTTTATACTCTCATAAACATTTGAACTAGTACCCGTAAATTTTGGTTTTCTATCTATTCTTCTTTCTATATTGGTAACTTCAACACTAGCATCTGTTGTAGTATCAATAATAATTTGTTTATTGATTTTATAAACGGTTCCATTTAAATCTTCTACTTCAATTTTTATATCATATGTTCCATCTGTTAAAAGGTTTAAAACTCCACTTGTAAGTTTAGTAATAGTTGCCCCACTGTCACCAGCTACAACTGTATTTGGAACTTCAGTATCTAAACTCCATTTACTTTCTTCTAATGGGTATATTTTATATGTAGCACCACCAATACTAAGTGAAATTCCAATTGTTTTATTTATATTAAAGTATTCACCAGAAAAGGCAGGTGTTGTATCATTTGTTTTTAAAAGGTCATTTTCATTTATTGAAACATTTGCATCAGATACTACTCTATCATCTTGGGCTTCTGTAGGAGCATGATTAGCTTCACAACCACCAAAAATTATAAGGACTGTAATAAAAAGCAAAGTATATATTTTAGACATTATTATCTCTTTAAGTTAAATTTTATATATTTTATCAAAATGTCTATTAAAGTGTAATATTTTCAATCAATTCTAGCTCTTCACCTGCATAAACCATAGCATCTATACAATATGTGACATCTAAATTTTTATATTTCAAATAGTATTGAACGCTTCTTAATAGTTTGTATAATTTTGCTGGTGTTATATTGTAAACTGCTTCAAAACTCTCTCCACTTTTTACTTCAATAAAATGATAAACATCATCTTTTTTTGCAATTATATCTATCTCTCCAAGCTTCTTTGCATAAAAATTTCTCTCAATGATAAGGTAACCATTTGAAGAAAGATATTCACTTGCTTTATTCTCATAATAGTTACCTTTAGATTTACTCATAATTTAATCTAAATATAGAGTATTTGTTTCTTGGTTTATAAAAAATTTATAATTTCTAAAAAAATTCATACCTAAAAGTCCATCATAATATGGCATATTTTGTTGTAAAATTGTAGCTTTAAAGTTTTTTAGTTCTATAGTATCTATATTAAAGTTATCAAAAGAGATTAGTTTTGTATATGTTATACCATTTGCTGTTGATAGTTTTATATTCTCTTTTAAAACTTTATATGAAAGCTGCTGAACCATACTATTATTTATAGCAGTTGTTGAAGCACCAGTATCTAGTAATAGTTTAAAACTATATCCTCCACTTGATACATTTATTAAATAGTGTACACCATATTTTTCAAGTTGAATTTCATATTTATGTGAATTTTGTTTTTTTATAGCTTCTTGTAATTTTTGTAAATTCTCAATATCACCATTTATATTTAAAAAATTTTCTAATCGTTCTAATTCTACTTTATTTTTATCTTTTAATAGTTTCTTTAAATAATCAGAAATAACAGTATCTATATATCTATTTATTTTTATAAGTAAATCTTCATTTATATAATAAGTTTTGATTTTATATAAAACCTCTAACGATTCTATGATATTATTTTTACTTACCTCATCTTTATGAATTTTTAGAAGTGTTACATATGATTTATTTATACTTAGTTCATCATTGTTTTGATTTGATAGTTCTATAAAATAATAAATATCATCTAAATTATTTTTACTTTTTAAATTTTCTAGATATAAATCAACTGTATTACTTAGAGTATTTTCAACATTTACTTTAAAATCTTCATCTAAATATTGAGTTCTTAATCTATGTAAAATTTCAATTGATTTACTATATTCTTTTTGTATATTATAAACTTTTACTAGTAAATAAAGTCCAAAAGGGTTATCATATTCTACATCTAAATAGTTTTGGATTAGTTGTTTAGCCTTTATATCATCTTTTTTGATTAGTTTTATTATTTGATTATATATAGCATTTTGGAATTTTTCAGTTTCCATTCCATTTACATTTTTACTATAAATATCCATAGCATCTATATAATTTTCTTTTTTTAGTTCTCTTTTAAACTTTTTTAAATCACCTTTAACACTAGCATTTAAAATATTTACATTTATAAATACTAAAAAAATAGCTAAAACTAAAGATTTTAAGATCATATTGCGATAACTTCTACTTCTGTTGATTTAAATCTTGCTGTCATAACTAATTCATCTGATTCATCTCCAAATACATAGTTAATATTTGACTTTGCATGATGGAAAGTACAAAATAATGTTCCAGTTTTTAGAGTTTTTACAAATTTTATATTTAAAGGATTTGTTTGACCATATTGATTTTTTAATATAACTTGATTTACCCCTTCAAATTTATCTTTATCTTCAATAGATATTTGTAATACATCTTCACTATGTTTTGACCAAAGTTTAGGACTATGCATAGTTTGAGCAGAGTTATTATAGTGAATAATACTTCTTCCAGTTGAAAGATAGTACGTTTCATGCTCTATATTATTTATAAGTTTTTGGATTTGTTCTCTTAGTCTATATCCATGATATATAAAGTTACCAAGTCCAGATGGTGTTCTAAATGTTTCAAGATGAAGTATTGGAGTATCTGTTCTATTTACAGGCCATTGCATCCCTTTACTTCTATGTTTTGTAAGTTTTTGATATGAAGCACCTGAAAATCTATATGGGGCATCTTTTCTTATATCATTCCATACATCTTCACTTGTATTATATAAAAACTCTCCCTTGATTTTATTTTCAATATCTCTTAATACTTCCCAGTCATCAGGTAAGTCATTTTCTACTATTGGTTGAGATAGATGTAATCTTCTCATTGCATTTACATAAACACCAGTTTTTTCATAAGCAGATTTTACACCAAATACAATATCTGCTTTAAGTGCAATATCACTCATAAATAAATCTTGCACAATTATAACTTCAAGATTTTGTATAGCTTGGTGTACTTTGTTTTGATTTGAATGAATATGTGTAAAATCTTCACCCATTACATAAAGTGCTTTTACTTTATGATCTAACATTGCATCAAGTGCTTCAGGAGTTTTTAGTCCTATCTCATCAGGTGTTTGATAATCAGGAGTAAAGTAAGGTAAACACCCGACATCACAAGCACCTTGTACATTATTCTGACCTCGTAAAGGCATAAGTCCAACACCTTCTTTTCCAATATTCCCCGTCATAAGTGCAAGATGAACCATTGCCATAACAGCATAGGAACCATCAAGATGTTCAGTAACTCCAAGCCCCCAAAATAACATTGATTTACTTGTAGCATATTTTCGTGCAATTGTAGGAATTATTTCAGCTAACTCTTCATACCCTTTTATTGTTTTCATAAATTCAGGGTTTGCACATTTATCATTTAAAATTGACTCTTTAAATTCTTCAAATCCTGCTGTTCTTTTATCTATGAAGTCTTGAACATAAAGTTCTTCAGTAATAATCACATAAGCCATCATATTTATGATTAATAAATTTGCTTCAAATGGCATAACTGCTTCATATGTTGCATATTTATTTAACTGTATTTTTCTTACATCCATAACAGCTAATGTTGCAGTTTTATTTCGTACAGCTTCAATCATTCTATTTGCAACTATTGGATGAGCTTCAGTTGTATTTGAACCAATTACTACGATAAATTCTGTTTTAAAAATATCATCATAAGGATTTGTTGCAGCCCCTTCTCCAATAGTAGGTTTCATACCACTTAAACTTGGAGCATGACATATTCTTGCACAGTTATCTATATTTGGTGATTCCATAGATACTCTTGCAAACTTTTGAAGAGAATATGCACTTTCACAAGAAGTTCTAGCTCCCCCCATTGCACTAAACGCATGACGACCATATTTTTCTTTTACACTACTTAACTTCCAAGCACTTAAACTTGTAGCATATTCATAATTTGCTCTAAACCAAGTATCATCAATACTTTCTAAAGTATGAGTTCTTGCTTTTAGTTCTCGAGGCATCTCTTCAAAATTTTTTTCAATAAAAGATTTTTTAATTCGGACATCTCTAACTCTTTTATTTGAATCTACAAATTCATATCCGCTCTTACCTTTAATACAAAGTTTTCCACGACTTACATATCCATCAGCTTGTGCATATATCTTTTGAATCTTATTATCTTCAACTACTGCTGTTATATCACAACCTACTCCACAGTATGTACATACTGATGCTATTTCATGTGCCATTACGCTCTTCCTTGTCCGTTTCCAAGTATTTTAAACTTGTATGTTGTAAGTTCATTTAATCCCATTGGTCCTCTTGCATGAAGCTTATTAGTACTTATACCAACTTCAGCTCCAAAACCAAACTCTCCACCATCTGTAAATTGCGTAGATGCATTTAAATATACACAAGCACTATCAATACTATTTAAAAAAATTTCAGCATCACTATAATTTTCTGTAATAATTGCATCACTATGTCCTGAACCATATTGCTTAATATGCTCAATAGCTTCATTTACTCCATTTACTATTTTTATAGATAAAATATTATCTAAATATTCTGTTTCCCAATCCTCTAAAGTAGCTTCATTGCAAGCAATTATACTTTGAGTTTTTCCACATCCTCTTAGTTCTGTTTTATGTTGTTTAAATTCACTATTTAAAAGTGGTAAGATTTGTTCTGCAACCATCTCATCAACTAGTAATGTTTCCATAGCACCACAAATACCTGCTCTTCTACATTTTGCATTAATACAAACTTCAAGTGCTTTTTCAAAATCTGCTTCACTATGAATATAAGTATGACAAAGTCCCTTATCATGTTTTACCACAGGAACACTTGCATTTGATGTAACATATTTGATCAAAGCTTCCCCACCTCTTGGAATAATAAGATCAACATATTTATCTTGTTTAATAAGATTTGTTACACCTTGCCTACTTGCATCAGGAAGTAGAGATATCATATCTTTTGGAAGATTATTTTTTTCTAAAACTTCTTGAAGGACACTTGCAATAATTGTATTTGAATTAAAAGCTTCTTTTCCACCTTTTAAAATACAAACATTTCCACTTTTAAAGCAAAGTGCTGCTGTATCACTTGTAACATTTGGACGACTTTCATATATTATTCCAATCACTCCAATAGGAACAGAAACTTTTTGAATATTTAATCCAGTATCAGTAGTCCAACCCTCATGTATTCTTCCTACTGGGTCTTTTAATGCTGCAATTTGTTTTATAGCATCGCTCATACCTTTAATTCTAGCATCATTTAAAAGTAATCTATCCATAAGTGCCGAGCTTAAGTTATTGTCAACACCAGAATCCATATCTAGTTTATTTTTTTCAACTATTATTGCACTATTAGCAATTAACGCATCAGCCATTTGATTTAAAATATCGTTTTTAACTTCACCGCTTAATGTACCTAATACACTAGCTGATTCTTTTGCTTTTATTAAAAATTCTTCCATTATAAAAACCTTTTTATATTATTATATTTATATTATCTAAATTAATGTTGTACTTTTATTTATTGACTTAAGTATTCTTATTTTTTAAGAAATAAAAGATATTATTACCTATAAATTTTAAGGAACAAAATAAAATGGAAATGATTTTAAACGAACACGATATGGCTGTAGGTGCTAGATTTGAAAATGGTACTATTCAAGATTATGTAGATAAAGCAAATACTTACGGACTATTAAGAATAGAAGAAAATACTATAAATTGGTTTTTATATAATGCAATAGATAGTGATGAAGAGACAAAAGAATTATATAAAAAAGTTATTTCAAGTGAGCATTTTATACATGATGATTTTGGAGAAGAAGTTGTTTTATTTAATAAAAAAGGTAGTTTATCATATGAAACTATGTTAGAAAAGATAAATGAATATATGGATGATAGTGTTGGAAGTATTTATTAAAAATGCAAAATATACTTAGTAAAGAAAATTTAGAAAAAATATTAAATATACATTTTACTAAACCAACTATTCTATTTTTATTTCCTGGACTTGGTGTGGGAAATATTTATAATGAATTAGCAGGATGTACATTACAAACTCATGAAATGGAAGTCATATCTAAAAGTTATAAAAATATAGACTTTATAGGTATATCAACACAAATAGTACCAGATAATAATTCATATATAAAATATATCCAGATTCAAAAAGATATTGCACAATATTTTGATACTACTAAAAAAGAAAAAGAAATTTATCTTAAAAGAATTACATATATAATAAATGATAAAATAGACATATATAAAAATACCTCTTCTAACTTACATATAGAATTTGTAAAGGAAAAATTATCAAAATAGATACAAGGGAACTAATACTGGATGTTACATTTAGCCTGATTTATAAATATGGTTACAACGCTACAGGAATTTCTGCAATACTAAAAGAATGCAATATTCCAAAAGGTTCTTTGTATCATCATTTTAAGTCAAAAAAAGAGTTAGTTCTTTCTATGATAAAAGAAAGACTTTCTGCAAAAATAGATATATTTTTCGCTTTTACTCTAGATATTAATACACAACCAATAGATACAATCATAAATACACTTGATTTAATTTCTATGAATGAAAACTTAGTAAAATATAATTGTCCACTAAATAGACTAAATATAGAATTAGGAAATATAGATAAAGACTTTGAAAAAGAGTTAAATACTATTTTTTTGAGTATTCAAAATAAGCTATTATTACTTTTAAATACTGCGATTAAAAATAAAGATATCATACCAATCAATACAGATTCTCTATCAGAATTTATTATAACTTCAACATGGGGAGCTTTATCACTTAGTTATAATAACTCTTCTCAACTTAAATTTATAAACAATACTTCACATATAAAATACTATTTAAACTCATTAAAAATAAGCTAGACCACTCAGTCTAGTTTAAGCTATATTATTTTATACTTTTCAAAACAGACCAATTGGTCTATTAAAAAAGGATAAAAATGTTTATAGATATAATAAATCAAAATCAAGAAGAACTGAAAAGAATCAATCTAAAGATAAAGAAAATATTTGGGTTTGTACCAGAGAACTTAGCACTGTTAGGGAATATAGATATAAATTTATTACAAAACTTTTTATCTTATATTTTAACATTATCAAATCATAAATCAATACATAAAGATTATTTTGCATTTCTTAGACTTTTTATAGCATATCAAGAAGATTTCACATTTTGTATTAAGTTTAACACTACTTTACTACAAAGTAAAAACTATTCAATAGAAGTTATAAATAATACTAAAAACAGCTTTGAAGATATCCATTTTGATATCAAACATAAAATTTTAGCAATTAAAAGTATAAAAGCAATATTTAACAGTAAAAACTTTTTACAATCAGATTTTGATGAATTATATAAGCTTGGATGGAACAATAAAGATATCTTTGATTCTATTGAACATGCAGGATTTATGTTAAGAAATGGAAGAATTTTAGGAGCATATTTGAAAAAAGATAAGTAATCTACTTATCTTTTTATTTTTAAGTTTGTTATTTAATATAAGAACAACAATAATCTGTAACTGTTTTTATCTTTAAATCAAAAGATGAATTTGCTGGTACATTAAAAGTTTCTGGAGTATTTAGTGTTTTCCACTCTTCTCCTGGAAGTTTTATATCCAGTTCCCCACTTAACATCTCCATAATCTCAGCTTGTTCTGTACCAAATGTATACTCACCAGGTAACATAATACCTAAACTTTGAACTTCACCATCTTCTAAAGTAATAGTTCTACTTGTAACTTTACCATCATAGTAAATGTTTGCTTCTTTTTTTATAGTTATATTTTTAATTTCTGCCATTTTTTGCCTTTAAATTTTGATTGGATATTAACATATTTTTGGTTAAATATATAAAGCAATATCTTCTTTTAGTTTTCTTTTTAGTACTTTATTTGTCGCATTTTTAGGTAACTCATCTATAAAGTATATTTTTTTAGGTATTTTAAAATTTGCTAGATGTTCTTTAAGATACAGTTTTACACTTTTTTCACTTATAGATTCTTTTAAATCTTTATCAAGTTGTATAAAGGCAACTATCTTTTCATCTTTTTGCTCATCTTGTATTCCGACAACTGCAACACTATCTATACCATCAAGCTTGATAATAATCTCTTCAATTTCTCTTGGATATACATTTATCCCTTTTGAAATAATCAAATCTTTTTTTCTATCAACTATATAAAGGTAACCATCTTTATCTTTTTTTGCAAAATCTCCAGTTTTTAGCCAACCATTGATTATAGTTTCATCACTTGCCGTTGGATTATTATAATATCCTTGCATAACACAATCACCTTTTACAATAAGCTCTCCAACTTCTCCTGTTGACACTTCAACTAATTCTTCATCTACAATTTTAACTTCATATGATTCTAAAGGTAAGCCAACACTCATAGTTTTTTGTTTTTCAATCAGATTTGTACAAACAGCAGGTGAACATTCACTAAGCCCATATCCTTCAATCATAATTGCTTTTTTAAATTTTTTCTTAAAATCTTTTAATACTTGTTCACTTAATGGAGCTGCACCACTTACAAAAAGTCTTATAGAATTAAACCACATAAAATACCAAGGAACTTTTGCTTTATTTAATGCATTATATATTTGAGGGGCACCTAGAAAAATGGTTACCCTTTTTAATAATACTTGTTTTAATACATTTGAAAAAGGAAATATAGATTTAACTAACACTATTGAAGCATTGTAATAAATAGGGGCAATTACCATTATAGATAAAGTAAAAGAGTGAAACATAGGAAGATAAACAATAAATCTATCTTTAGGAGTTAATCTAAATCTTTCTCCACCTGCAATTGAATTAGAAAATAAGTTTCTAAAACTTAGCATTGCACCTTTTGGGTTTCCAGTAGTACCAGATGTATATACAATCATAGCTATATCATCTAAAGATGGTGTATATGTCATATTTTCATGAACATTTGTAGTACTTAAAACTTCTTCAAAACAAAAATTATTTTCATCTAATCCATCTTTTTTATTTGTCCAGATAGTTCTTGTAACATCAGTATTTTTAGTTATTGTAAGAAGTTCAGATTCAAAATCTTTACTCGCAACTAAAAGTTTTGCTTGACAGTTTGAGATAATATACTCTAACTCTTCACTTTTTAAAAAGTTATTAATAGGAACAGCAATAGCTCCAAGCTTTGTAATAGCAAATAAAGCTATTACAAAGTACTGGCTATTTGATAATACCATTGCTACTTTATCTTTTGGCTTGACTCCACTTAACTCCAAAAATCTTGCAAATTTATCTACACTATCTTGAAGTTGAGCATTAGATAATTTAGCATCTTCTGTAAATATTACAGTTTTATTTTTATTTTGTACAGTATTTTTTTCTAATATTTCATAGAAATTATTGTACTTATATTCTAATTTCATTTTAAAATGCTGTTCTATATGCAAAAGATATTAAGTGAGCTTTTGCATCACTAATTGTTCCATCAATATATGTTGTACCATCTGGATTTGTATTTTTAACTGTTCTGTCATTTTTTTGACTATATAAATATCCAAACCCAATTGATGATTTTGTATCCAAATCATAATCAAATCCAAATGAATATGTATTAGAATTATAATCAGGAGATTCAAATGAAACAGAACTATCAGGGATTGGATTTCCATCATCACTATAACCAATCATTGCCGTTAATTTATCACTAATTTTATGTGTTAAACCAATTCTAAAAGCATTTGTATCTTCCCAATTTCTAGCCTTTGGATCATCAAATGAACTTTGCAATATTACAGGTATACTATCGTTGTATTCAAAATCTAGATCTTTATATGTTGACCAATATGTTCTATCAAATTCAACTTCAAGTGTTGTTCTACTTGTAATATCATAAGCAACTGCAAGAGCTAATACAGCTGGTAAAGGTACAGTTACACTAGTACCTCCATCATATACTTTTGATCCACTTAAATATAATTTTGCATTACCCTCTTCTTTTAAATCAATATTTGATCTATATGTTAATGATATATTTGTACTTGGTATTGGTTTGTATGATAATGCTAGGTTATAACCATACTCAATAGTAGTACCTTCCATATCTCTAATTGCAGGTTTATTTGCATCAGTTCCATCACTTTTTACTACCCCTGAACTATAAATTACCCTTAGTCCTCCACCAATTGATAAATTATTTGACAATTTATACGCCATTGTTGGATTAAATTCTATAATTTGTAAAGTAAATTCTTCAGCATATGCTTTTTGATATGCTGTATCCCATCTTCGTGTAAGTCCACCAGGAATTGTTACAGAAAATCCATATCTTACTTTTTCATCATTATATGCTTTTGAAGATATAAAAATACTTGGTACAATCGATTTTTCTTCTTTAGATTCTCCATCATAAAAATTACCATTTGCGCTTGTTGAACAATTATCTTTATAAGTCATACTTGGTAAATAAACATACATCAAATCAATTTCAGAAGATAAAATGTTTTTATTGAAACTCATATTTGCAGGATTATAATATGTTGCATCTGCTCCATTAGCATTTGCAATATATGCTCCACTTAATGCTACAGATTTTGATGAGGATTCAGGTATTCTCCATCCACTTGCTAAAACTAGTGAACTAGCAAGAATTGATAAAGTTGTCGTTTTTAATAGTATATTCTTCATTATTTTATATCTCCACTTCTAATATCGTTAAACCATGTTACAGCTGCTCCATAAGCTGTTGCTGCACAATCTCCATGAATAAATAATCCATCATGTGTAATATAACTTGTTGGTATAAATGTTTTGGTTAATGTTTTATCACTTCCAAGATTTTCTTTAAATTTATCATATGCTGTAATTGACATAGAAATAGGTATAATTTCATCATCAACACAATGTATCAAATTAATTTTAGATTTTGGTGCCCAATTATATACACTATTTTCTTCAAACTTATTTTTTAAAGGATCATTTAAATTTGCTTGATAATCAGATATAAAAGTGGTATCAAATAATTTACTTGCATTATATTCTTTAAAGCCTTTTCCTAAAGGTGTTGATGCATTTGTATCTGTAACCATAGCTAATGCACCATGAATTTGTACATTTGAATATGAACCATTAAACAACATATTATATGTTGTTCTATTAATATCAGTATTTAAAATTGTATTTAAATTAATATCATCATAGTTTATTGAATAAGAAGATGCAAGATATCCTAAGAATGCTGGATATTGCATAGTATGTGTTGCATTGATCTCTATATTACCTAATGCTTTTACATCATATGGTCCAGCCATAGGAGCTACACCTTTTACTTTAAAATCATCTGCATAATTCTTTTCTAATTCTTCAGCCATTGCCATTGCAACATATCCACCTTCTGAATATCCAGAGATATATACTTGACCATTAAATAAAATATTATTATCAATCATATATCTAGAACTTGCTCTTAACATATCAATTGATACTCTTGCTGATGATTTTTTAAGTATATAAGGATGACTTTTATCATTTGAATCACCGTATCCTAAATAATCAGGCATAGCAACAGCAAATCCAGCTTTTGCAGTCATAAGAACTGATGTTATTTGTGTTGATTTAGTTGGGATTGTTATTTCATTACTTGGAGCTTCTGAATTAGTAAAAATTGTTCCATGATTTTCTACAATAAGTGATATTGAAAAATCTTTTCCAGTGGTATTTTTATAATAATTTAAAAATTCTTGTGTAATATTTGGATAAACCAAAACTCCTGATGCTATTACATCATTATCTTGCTCATCTTTTGTATTATATTTTATTTTTATTATTTTATATGCAAATGCAGATGTAGCATTTACATCTATCCCAAAGTTTTTTACATAAGATAAACTTGTACTAGCATTAACATCACCTAATTGAGTTGTTCCTTCATCAATAAGATTTGTACCCACAGTATTTCCATCTGTATTACTTGGACCACATGCTGTAAAAATTGATACTATTAAAGTTAATAATATTATTTGATATTTATTTTTCATAAATTGACTCTCCTTTTTATTGTTAAAGGTAAAGTCTATCTAATTTTAAATAAATATTAAGATATTGATTTAATTTTCTAAATAACTTTCTAATTTTTTAGTATTATCAAAATATTTTATATCTGTAACTATTTTATTTTTTAAAACTACCACAATAATTTTTTCAATATTTTTTTCATCTTTTTTGTATTTTTCAGATATTTCATCATCATTTAATACAATTATTGGAAAATTATAATCTTTTAGTGATGGTAATACAAACCATTGTATAATTGTTGGCATTGCTGATACATCTGCTATATTCATTATTTTTTTTGAAGTTAAATAATCATCAGGTTTTTTCGCTAAGAATTCTTTTAAAGAATGTCCTGAAGCTTTTTTAAAAGCAAAAATCATCTGATTTGTATCAGAAGTAACTGAATGTATTTTATCAAATTGGTCAGGCTGTGAGAATGAACTCATATCATCATTTATATGTATTGCTCCAAAAGCAAATGTGGCTAGCGCAGTTAGTGTTATTATTGTTTTTTTCATAAGAAGATAATATCAAGAATTAATTATAATAATATTAAGTAAAATTTATAGTTTGAAATAAAAGGAGTAAGTAAATAAGTTGTATTATAAATAAACTTATTTTTAAATATTATACTCTTGCTAGAGTATAAGTTTTTGTCAAAAACCAAGAGTAAATTCTTTTCTTACGAAAGGAGTTTACTATGGTAAATGACTGGAATAAAAAAGTATTTAATCGCTGTGTTATTGACGAAAAATTATACTCTAGCCTCTTCACGACGTTGTAAGTATTCCCAATCTTTATCTACTCTTTTTTGCCATTCATCAAGTAAATATTCATTTTCTTTTTTGAATAAATGTTTAAATCTACCTTGAACACCTAAGTAATCTCTAACTGGTACAATATTTTTTGGTCTATATGTAATATTTAATTCTCTACCATCAATAATTTCATATAATGGGAATACCAGAGAATCTGTAGCCATATCGGAAACTTCAATTGTTTGGTGCTCAGGGAATTTCCACTCAGTTGTACAAGCAGACATTGCATTTATATATACAGGTCCATTTGCATCAAAACCTTTTTGAATTTTTTTAACCATATCTTTCCATTTATTAGGAGCAATTTGTGCAACATAAGGTGCACCATGAGCTGCCATAATAGACATCATATCTTTTTTGTGTCGTTTTTCACCATAAGAAGTTGATCCAGCGGGTGTAGTTGTAGCACTTGCGCCAATAGGAGTAGAAGAAGATCTTTGACCTCCAGTATTTGCATATACTTCATTATCAAGACAAACATACATCATGTTATGTCCTCTTTCAAAACAACCAGATAACCATTGGAATCCAATATCATAAGTAGCACCATCTCCACCAAAAGCAACAAATTTAGGCTCAGGTGTATTTGGATCGATTCTTTTTTTGTTTCTTAAAGCTCTATTTGCAGATTCAGCACCAGCAACTGCTGTAGAACCATTTTCAAAACCAATATGAATCCATGAACTATCCCATGAAGTATGAGGATAAATTGCTGTACAAACTTCCAAACAACCTGTACTTGATCCTAATACCATATTATCGTTAGAAGCATTTAATACTTCTCTTACGATAATTGAGTGAGCACAACCTGGACATAGTACGTGTGCACCTTCAAATCTTTCTGCAGCTGTTGAGAAAGACTTTAAGTTTTTTATTTCTTTATTTCCGTGTGGAACGCATCCACCTGTTGAACATGACATTCTATTATCCTTTCACGTTATAGTATTTCAATTCAGGTCCTCTTACTCCAGACCATCTTTGAATTGTACCATCTAATTTACCAGCAGCAACTTCATCCATTGCATGATTGAATATACCTGTTAATTGCTCAACATTAATATCTCTACCACCTAAACCATAAATAACATTTGAAACTAATGGTCTAGCAGATGTATTATATAATGCACTTGTAATATCTTGATATAATAATCCCATTTGTCCACCTGGAGCAGATCTATCCATACAAACTACAGCTTTTTTATCTTTTAATAATTCAGATAATGTATCAATTTGAGTTGGTCTAAATACTCTAGGCATTAAAACACCTACTTTTTTACCTTCAGCTCTCATTTTATCAGCAGTAACTTTTGCAGTTTCATAAGTAGTTCCTAAACATACAATTACAACTTCAGCATCATCAAATTGATGTGTTTCAATTAAATTATATTTTCTACCAGAAATTTTTGCATATTCTTCAAATACATCTTCAATAACTTTAACAGAACCCATCATTGCAGCATTTTGTTTAGCTTTATGTTCATAATGCCAATCAGATTCAGTTTGTACACCATGAGTTACAGGCTTATCAAAGTTTAACATTGAGTTAACTTCAACATAATCTCCAACGAAATCATATGCATCTTTATCACTTAAAGGTCTAACATTTTGAGCTTTATGAGATGTTAAAAAACCATCTTGATTTACAATTACTGGTAATCGTACATCTAAATGCTCACCAATTTTAAATGCACAAAGTACTAAGTCATAAGACTCTTCAGGAGTACAAGCATCAATTGAAATCCAACCAGTTTGATTTGCAAGATACATATCAGAGTGGTCACCATTTACGTTTAAAGGAGCGGCAAGTGTTCTGTTAATTAAACAAAGAACAATTGGCATTCTCATTCCAGATGCTTGGTATAATGTTTCAACCATAAGTGCTAAACCTTGAGATGAAGTTGCAGTTGCAGCTCTTGCACCTGCAGCACTTGCACCAATACATCCAGACATTGCTGCATGTTCAGATTCAACCATTACCATTTCACCATCAACATAACCATTTGCATGATGAGAAGCATAACCCTCTACTGTTCCAGTTGAAGGTGTAATAGGATATGCACATACTACATCAACACCAGCTTGTCTTAATGCGTGTGAGTTAGCAAAGTTACCATCCCATACTTCAACAGATTTTAATTCCATAGATTTCTTATTTCTATACATTATTCACCTTTCTTTTTTTTCTCTGGCCATTGAGTCAGAGCTTCTTCATTTTTCATATTTTCACTAAACATTAATAATGACTTAGGATTTGTAGGACATACTTCCACACAAATACCACAACCTTTACAATGATCATAATCAATTCCAACCATCTCTTTATCTCTTGATATAATAGATGTATCTGGACAATATAACCAACAGTTTTGACAGTCAATACATAAATCAACTTTCCATACTGGTTTTATAACTCTCCAATCTCCAACATATTTGTTCATAGAGTTTGTTTCTGCATATTTTCTATTTTCTGGTTGAGTTTCTACAACTGCATAATCAATTTCACCATCAAATGAAAAACATGCAGCTCCTTGAACTAATTCATCCCAACCCATATCATAGATTGATTTGCTATCTGGAGTACTTGCTAAGTCAGGTACTACTCTAGTTGATAAATCTTTTTCTTTTGCCATTTTAAATTCCTTATCTTACTTCGTCGTATGCTCTTTGAATAGCAAGCATATTTGCATCAACAATTTTTTCTGGTAGTTTACCAAGAATGATTTTCATTGAAGCCTTAAATTCATCAATTGGAAACATTTGAGATATTTTCATAAATGCTCCAAGCACCGGTGTATTTGGGATTGGTCTTCCAATTGTTTCTTGAGCAATTGTTAAACAATCTAAAGTATACACATTGTCTTCTTTACCTTGTAAAGCAGGAATTAAAGATATTAATTCATCTTTTTCAAGGTGAGTAGTAATAATATATTTTGTATTATCTCCACAATCTTCAGTGATATTATCTGTAAATGCTAATGCAGGATCAATTACAAAAACGTAATCTGGTTGCATATATCTTTCGTGGTTTAATATCATGTCATCATCAATTCTGTTATATGCAGTCATTGATGCACCTCTTTTAGCAGATCCATAGAATGAAAAAGCTTGTACTTGTTTTCCTGTCTCTGCTGCAACTGAACCAAGTCCTTTAGCACCTGTTACAGCACCTTGACCAGCTCTACTATGCCATCTTATTTCTAGCATATCGTCTCCTTAATATTTAATATCTAATAATTTACATCAATTTTAAGCTAATCCAACTTATAAGATGCTTTAATTTTAATGATTACTTATGCTTTGTACTGCATTCAATGAATTTGAAACAACTACAGATGTATATTGTTTCAATTCTTCCCTTTTACCATATCCACATAAAACTCCAATCCCCTTAACACCAGCTTCTTTGGCTGCAATTAGGTCTAACTTTGTATCGCCTATCATATAAATATCAAAGTTACTATTTGTTACATCCATCATTTCCATTGCTTTTAAAACTGGTTCGGGATGTGGCTTTGGATTTACTACTTCTTGGCGACCTACAATTACCTCAAAATATTGCATAATATTCATATCTTCTAAGATAGGAATAGTATATTGTGTAGTTTTTGTAGTAACTATTCCCAGTCTTGCAAATGATGATGCTAATTTTAAACATTCAACTGTATCTGGTAAAATATAAGTTTGTGCTAAGGATATTTCTCTATATCTTTTCTTATAAGAATCAACAAAATCTTGTACTTTTTCTTTAGGCACTCCCAAAGTTGCATACATAATATCTAAAGGATATCCAATCTCATTTTTTATATCTTCATCATCACCTTTAAAATCAAATCCTAGCTCTTTAAAACTATGTTTAAATGTCCCTACAATTGCATCTGTACTATCTATTAAAGTACCATCAAGATCAAATAATATCACTTTTTCTTTCAAATTAATCCTTTTTATTTTTTAAATTTATATTCCTACCAAAAGGAGTTTTTACCTCATCATTAGTAAGCACCCATATAGTTTCAAAGTTTGGCTCATCTTTTGGAAACTTTCCAATACCATCAGTAAAATACAAAAATAAAGTTATATCATAAATATTTTCTTCAATATACTTAAATGTATTTTCAAAGTTTGTTCCACCACCACCAATAATCTTTTGTTCTAAAATATCACCAGGTTGTAAGATAATATGCTCATGAACTTTTACATCAGCCATAATCAAATCAATCTCAAAGTTTTCAAACTGATTCATGATACCTTGCACTTCACTCAAAAACTCAGTAAGTTGAATATCATCAATAGAACCACTTGAATCTATAGCAATAACAATTTTTGCTTTAGATCCACCAAGACTAGGAAGTGCAATTCCCATAGATAAATACCTTTTATTTGGAGGACTTAAACAATAATCAAACTTCATTGACTGTTCAATTACTTCATAAAGTTCATTTTTCCAGTCAATTTGACTATCAAAAAGTTCAGGCAAAAGTATCTCTATATCTAAAGGTAAATCACCATACTTTTTAGCTTTATTTAAAAGTTGGGCATTGTTATCTTTTGAGGCTTCATCTTTTTGCTCATCAATTTTTTCTTCTTCATACTCTATATGCTCAACATTTTCATGTTCTTCTTGCTTATTATCAATCTCATCTTGTAAAGTATTGTAAATCTCTTCAGCACTAACTTTATCAAATCTTATATCATGATTTAGATACTTAGGTGCAGACATACCATTATTTACAAGAAGTGAATTAATAGCATAATCTTGTGCCAAAGTCCAAAGCCAATCTATTCTATTTTCTTTTCTACTTTTATAATCTAAAGCATAATGCATAGCACAATTTGTAAGGGTAAAACTTATTTGTTCATCACTTAAAGTTTCTATAAAATCATCATTATAATGAAACTTTCCAGGTGTAGTTTTAAAAGCTTGTATATTTTCATCTAATTCACACTTTAACCCTGAAGCAATTGTTCCAAAATATGGTTGCTCTAAAATAAGCTTGGCTTTAATTTTTTCTATTCTTTTTTCTATCATAGTTTATTATTCTAGTAAAAATCCATTTTTTTCTACCCATGTATTCCATTTACTACTATGTTCTATTTGAATATTTGCTTTTTGAGCATCACGTATAAGCATAACACAAAATTCACTTGGTAAAAGAAGTGAAAATTCAATCACATTTGATATAGCTTCTTTAGTATCATTGTTCTGTAAAGCATATACAAGTCCACTACATGTAGCATATAAAACAGAATTGTTTGTTGGAATTTTTACTTCTTTATTTTGTAATATATCTTCAAAGTTTGGTAAGTCATCCATCACTTCTAAAAAATCCAAAAACTCTTCACAACTTTCACTTCCTATAGTTCCACTTATCACTTCTTTATAAAGCTCTTTTGGTAAAGATGAGTTTAAAATATTGTTTACAAACTCCCAAGATCTTGGAGTTGCAAATGCTTTTTTTGAACTTTTAGCATCAAATAAAAACAAATTTTCAGGCTTGAAACTAAGATATGCAATTATTCTTGAATCAATATTTGCACTATATGCCCAAAGTTTCCAAGAGTCAAAATCCAAATCAAACTCAAGATGTACAAATCTATTAGCAAGTGGTGTAGGCATACGATATGTAACACCTCTATCTGTTTCAAAGTTTCCAGCTGCAACTATTGAATAGTTTTTAGGTAAGTGATATTCCCCTATTTTTCTATCCAGTATAAGTTGATATGCTGCTGCTTGGATTGTAGGAGGTGCAGAATTAATTTCATCTAAAAATAGTATTCCAAAATCTAGCGATGTACTATCTGGAAAAAACTCTGGCTTTGCCCAAATTGCACTTTTTTCATCATTGTCAAAAAATGGTATCCCTCTTAAATCAGTTGGGTCTAAAAGTGACAATCTTAAATCAATAAATTTCATACTTTTTTGTTTTGCTATTTGAGCAACTAATGAAGACTTACCAACACCAGGGCTTCCCCATAAAAATACAGGTATTTGTGCATCTATAAGTGATACAAGTGAAGTTTTTAGTTCTATTGCTTTCATATTTTATTTATCCTTATTCGCTAAACCCGAGCATCATCTGCGCAAATTTTTGGTATGTTATATTTTCTTTTACTAATATTTTAAGTTCATTATCAAGTTGTAACTGCATAAGTATTTGTATAGGAGTACTAATATTTAAACATAGTGTAGTATCTATATATCTTTCTTTTGTATTATATAATTCTTTTAAAATATTTACTGGAGTCTTTATATTAGATGCCAATGCTATATTTACATCTAAGTCATTATGTGAAAAAAGTAATTCGAATTGATTTATATTTAAAGTTTTATTATGAGCTATTGCAATATTGTAAATTTTATCATTAAGCTTTATATATTTATTTTTTAATTCATCACTTAAAAGTTCATTTTTAAGAAGATTTATAATAGCATTTTCTATTGCTTTTGATTCAATATATACAATCATCTGTGAACTTAAAAATTCGTTTGAACTAAGATATATAAAATCATTGTCAGTAAGTTTTTTATCTTTTAGATTATTAAATAACTCTTCACTAAATGTATAATATTTTAAAAAGTATTTTCTAATCATCTTATCTTCTAAAGTTTTATCTATATCTTTTAATATATAGTTTTGCACTTTTAATAAGTTTATATTTATTTTCTCATTATTTAGACTTAATAATTTTTCTTTTATATCTTCTTCTAGGTTATTATTTAAAGCTAGATATTTCAACTCTTCAATATTATTATTTTTTATTATTTCAAGCTGTATTGCTTTTGATGAATTTGGATTTAGAGCAACTACTTCTTTAAGTGTTAATGGTTGGTTTTCTTTTGCATTTTTATTACTTATAATATATGATGGCATATTGTATATTACATTTAATAGTTCACTATTATATGTTTCAAGTGCAGTATAATATACTCCAATAGGAGCATACTGGATATTATGATTTCTATTTATAAGTGTACAAAATCTTGAAGTGATACTTCTACAAACATCTCTACTTTCATCATCATCATGCAGTTCTTTAACACCCCACGAATATGACTTAAGAAGTTTTATGAAAGTTTCATCACTAAAGTGTCTATTATTAAGTAATTCTACAAGTCTATCGTTGTCTTTAGTAAGTTTAATAGCCATAAGAACTGATGAGATATTAAAATTAGATGAAAAATCAATTTCAAGTTCTTCAATACTAACAACAGGTATTTTTTCTAATTGTTTTTTATAAATCATATCAGAAATATTTGGAGGAGTTAAGTTTCCTTCTATAATCACTTCTGCACTATCTAAACTAGGAACAAACTCTACATCTTTTTGACTAAGATATTTTTCTAATTCTTTCTTATTTATAAGTTCACCAGTACCACTAAAATATACTTTTTTATTACTTAATTCTATCATTTAGAAATAATAGCAGAAATTCAGTTAATAGCGTCAAAAATAAACTAAAGATTAATTATTAATATATTATAATCAATTATAAAAAATTAACAAGGCCTTATTTATGAAAAAATTATTGCTAATAATATTAGTTACAGTATTTGCATTTGGAGAAATGGAATTTGCAGATCCACAGCCATCTTTTGACAATCCTAGAAAGTGGGTAATTAAACTAAGAACTGCAAATATTGAAGAAGTAAACCATATGTTAGGGTCTATATATAATGTACTTAAAGTATATCCAGATGAAGGTATAAAAGTTGAAGTAGTTACTTATGCCCAAGGAGTTAGAGTATTAAGAAAAGATTATGACCCTAAAACACTTTCAAGAATTTCATCATTAATGGAATATGAAGTAGATTTTGTATCATGTAAAAATACTATGGAAACTATGCATTGGAAAGAAGATGAGTTTATTGATGATGTGATATTTGTACAAGCAGGAATTGCAGAAATTATTGAAAAACAAGCATCTGGTTGGGTAGGAGTTACCCCTTATTAATACATGTAATAACATATTAAAAAAGGGGAGATGAAATTTCATCTCCCCTTTTTTATTTGCTAGAAATACTAGAAGTAAATATTACTTCTTAGTACTTTCAACTAGACTTGTAAATGATGCAGCATCATTCATAGCCATATCTGCTAAGATTTTTCTATCTAAAGTAATCTCAGCTACTTTTAATGCGTTCATAAATCTTGAGTATGTTGTACCGTTTAATCTACAAGCTGCATTGATTCTAACTATCCAAAGTTTTCTGAAATCTCTTTTTTTCTGTCTTCTATCTCTATAAGCATATTGAAACGCATGAGCTACAGCTTCAGCTGCTTTTCTAAAGTGTTTTCTTCTTCCACTATAAAAACCTTTTGCTAATTTTAATATTTTCTTGTGTCTTGCTCTTCTTGTTGTACCAGTTTTTACTCTAGGCATATTTTCTCCTTAACTTTACCATCATACTTTTGTATGTAGGTGTTAATACAAATTTTGTATTAATCTTGTCCGAATTAAATCGGAGGGACTTAAAAAAAATGGACTTTAGCTTACGCTAAACCTAACATTCTTTTTACTCTTGTAGAATCAGTAGAATCCACTGTTTGTGGACCTCTTAGAGCTACTTTTCTTGATTGATCTTTTTTAGTAAGAATATGACTTCTAAAAGCACTTCCTCTTTTAATTTGACCATTTTTCTTAACTTTGAATCTTTTTTTAGCTCCGCTGTTTGTTTTCATCTTTGGCATAGTATTGAATCTCCTTTCATAAATTTGTAACACAAAGGTATTACATAAAGTCGTGAATTTTACTTAATTTTAGCTTAGATTTAGGTTAAGTTAATAAATATAGAACAAATCCAATACAAAAGTGTATGTTAATGCCCGATTTAGTCAATTAATATACACAAGGTATGATTTAACTCGAAATTCAGACGTTAACAAACACTTTTATTAATTCAATATTTAGAAATGGATAATAAATAAGACCTAAATCTTACAATAAAATCACTCCTAAAGCATGTTTGTGTAGGCATTTTATGACAATTATATTACATTCAAAAAAAGTGTATATTTTTGCAGAAAATTAAGGCGCTAACATATATAATGTTTGTTAATTAATAGTTAGAGTGTCTGTCTCTCATTACAAAAAGGAATTGAATGGCAAAAAAAATAAGATTTGAAGTAAAAGAAAAAATTGTTTCATTAACTGGTGCCTGTTTTTGGTACTGGAATAATTTTTATAGCTTTTTGGATAGTTGCGGAGTATCAAGAACTATATATAAATTATATCCAAAGGAAACATATAATAAATATGATGTAATGAGAAGTATTCTTGAATATTTAGAAAATAAAAATGATATTGATACAATTAATAATATAATTTCAAATTATTACAAAATGAAAAATGCCATAGATAAAGATAATTTAGATAACTTCAAAGCACAAGAATTATTAAAAGAATTTAAAATATTAGTTGGTACAGACCCTATTGAAAATGAAATCCAAAAACTAAAACAAAAAGAACATAATAAGAATAGAGATGAAACTATAAAAATCAAACATGATTTTCATAAAAATATTGAAGAACTAAATAAATAATTTTTAACACTAGCAACATCTACTGAATTTACTCCTCAACAAAGAGGATATAAATTAGAAGAATTATTTTTTGAATTATTCAGAATAAACGAATTCCAATATACAAATCCATATAAAACAGATGGTGAACAAATTGATGGACATTTTATTTATGAGAAGTTTGATTATTTAGTTGAATTAAAATGGACTAAGGATACAACAAAACAAAAAGATTTATCAATATTTGATGGTAAAATAAGGGGTAAAGCTCAAAGTACAAGAGGTTTATTCTTATCTGCAAGTGGATTTGACAATAATGCAATATTAAAATTTTCAGGAGATAATCCTAGAATAATATTAATGAATGGTGAAGATTTAAGTTTAATTCTAAATTCTACTTTTTCTTTATTTGATGCTATAAAAATAAAAGTAGATGCAATTGTAAGACATGGAAATATTAATTATCCTCTTAGAAATGCACTCTAACAAAACCTTGAAAAGTAACAAGTGTACACTGCCGATAATTTAAACTTTTAAGTGTCGATTTGATAAACTTAAAAGACTAAAGTTTAAGGCGTTTTACCTACTTGTTCCTTAAGTCAAACGTTATAAGTACACTAGGAGCAAAATATGAATATAGGAATTTACATATATGACGAAGCAGAGGTTTTAGATTTTTCAGGACCATTTGAAGTATTTTCAGTAGCTTCAAGATTTTTAGAAGAAAATAAAAAATTTAATGTATTTTTAGTAAATGAAAAAAATATATCGGTACAAGCTAGAGGTGGATATAGTATAAATCCTAACTATAACTTTTCAAATCATCCCAAAATAGATATTCTAATTGTAGTTGGAGGTGTTCATACTCAAGAAGTAAAAAAAGACAATGTAATTCAATGGATTAAAAATGTATCAAAAAATAGTAAAATTAATGCTTCTGTTTGTACAGGAGCATTTTTATTAGCACAAGCTAAAGTTATTACAAATCATACAGTAACTACCCATTGGGAAGATATTGATGATTTAATAAAAGATTATCCTAGTTTAAATGTTAAAAAAGATGTAAGATGGGTAGAGGAATGTAACATTATAACTTCAGCAGGAGTATCAGCTGGTATTGATATGAGTTTGCATTTAGTTAGTAAAATTGTAAGTGAAGAGTTAGCAATTAAAACAGCAAGACAAATGGACTTTGATTGGAAAAAGAACTTATAACAACACCTTGGAGAGAAAGGAATTTAACATGAAAAAATCAATTGTAGGATTACTGGTTGCATCAAGTATTGCATTTGCTGGAATAAAGAATGATGTGGATACATATAAGGAGTTTGATAAAATTCCAAGAGTTGAATTGTCAAAAATGATGTCTAACGAAATGGCAAGAGGTATGAGATTGCCAATGAAAATAGATGAAGTAACAGAATTAACTGCAATATATAACTTTGATACTACTATTTTTTTTAAAAAAGAAATAAATATTAATTATCCTGAAATTAAAGAGTTATGGAAACATAAAAGAAAACAATTAATTAATTTAATGCTAAAACAAGACTCTCAAAATGTTTGTTATAATCCAGTATGGAAGTATATGATATATAAACGAGATATTATTCCTCAATTTAATTATGTAGATACAAATAATAAACCTTTATTTAAATACACTATAGAAATTGAAGATTGCCGTAAGTTAAAATAAAATATATAACAATTAATAGGAGAGGAACGAGGCTAAACTGCGGATTTTTCAAGCTTTTAAGTGTCACATAAGGAAAACTAAAAGACCAAATATTTAAGCCGTTATACACCACGTCCCCTCCCAAGACTGTCGTTAGGAGGCAACCGTCTCTTGAAATCAAGCTATTTAAATGGAGCAATAATGACAAATTTCAAAAAGATAAGTTCATATTTAGCAGTAGCAACAACTTTAAGTTTTAGTGGTTGTGGAAGTTCATCATCCGATGAACCTACAAATAATGCTGAATTAGCAGAAGCAAATATTGATACAGCATCTAAGTTTTTAGGAACAAAATATAAATTAAATGGTACACCTAAAAGTAGTACTATTCAAACAAGAAGTGAAACTTATATATACAATCCATATGGAACAGAACAAACTAATACAATTTCAAATGGAAGTAATGGTGGAACAAAAACTTATACATTTACTCCCAATATACAAAATAAAAATTTCACACAACAATATAAATATTTGTCATATGAAAATGAAGCATATGATAGTACTTGTGAGAAGTATGCTACTTATAAATACAATGGTACGATTGATTGTAGTGGAAACTATTCAACAGTAACGAATAATAAATACTATCTAAAAGATAAAATATGTACTTATTCAACTCCCTATACAAGTGGCATAACAAATTATGATAAAGATGGAATACGAAAATATAATTATATAGATAGCACGAGAGAAAGAAATTTAAAATATACATATAATGGAGATAAGCGATCAAAAGAAAATTGGAAATATTATTATAAAAAAGATGCAAATACAAAAACATATAAAATCTATAATATTTCAGGAAAGTTGTATTTTGATAATTTATCAAAATATGTAGAAATTGACACAAGCTATAATAGTAGTGCTAATGTAAGAACATTTGATTTGTGCAATAATAGTGTATATAGTGGAGGATTACAGATTATTACAAAGAATAATATAAAAATGAGATTTACTACAACTCAAACTAATATAGTAATTGTTGAAAAAAGTTCTGATGGAGTGACTTGGGAAAATATTGGAATATTTAGTTTAATTTAGCTCATAACAAAACACTGGAAAAAATAAGCTTACCCTGCAATTATATAAGCTTTTATTTTGTAAAGTAGCATAGATAAAAGTTAAGATAGCCAAGTAAAAATAACACCTTATTTTTTACCTTAGGCGTGATATCTAAGATTATGCAGTAACTTCAATTTTAAATATGCTTATTTATTAAATTTATTTAAACAATACTACAGTATTTTAACTCTCAATACTTAGAAAAATAACCTCAAATTCTAAATAATCTAAATTATACATTTTGTATAAGCTTTTAGCATCTTTAAAAGATAGTTTTATATCTCCTTTTACCCCTGAATTTTTTATATATTTGAAAAGTTCTTTTTTTGTTTCAAATTGAAGTTTGTAGTTAAATACTTCATATGCATGATTTGTATGTTTTATACTTTCTTTTATCTCATCTAGACTAAGTATTGCTGGTTTTTGTTTTGTTATTTCATAAATACTTTTAAATGTATTTGATGTAAATAGTACTGCATTTATATTTTGGCTTACTTTTAAAAGTCTATTTATTAATAGTTTTAAGTTTTTTGCCCATTGCATAGCTGAAGATGAAAGTACTAAGTCGTATTTTTCGTCTTTGATATTTTTATAAAATTCATCACTATCAAAATCAAAACATTTTACTTCTATATTCTTATCTCTTGGGTGAAGTTCACACATAGAAGATGAGAAATCAATTGCTTTATAGTATTCAATATCCCAAGAAATATGCCTAAATATTTGCCCAGATCCACAGCCTAATTCTAAGATTTTTTTAGGCTCATTTTTAATATCTCTTACTAATGCTTTTGATACTATTCGCTGGATTATATTATTGTTATCATAATCTTTGGCATGTTTTGAAAATTCACTTTTTGTACTCATATATTTAGTTTATCTTTTTATTAGTAAAAATTGGATAAAATTCACAAATATACAAAACCTTAGGAGATGAAATGACATCTACATTATTAATCGTACAATTTGTTTTAGCAACAGTTATTGTAATTTCTGTACTACTGCAAAAAAGTGCAAGTATGGGACTTGGTGCTTACAGTGGAAGTAATGAAACAATGTTTGGAGCAAAAGGGCCTGCTAATTTTTTAGTAAAATTAACTTTTGTTCTAGGAACATTATTTGTTATAAACACAGTTACTTTAGGATACCTTTACAATCAAACAAGACAAGAAAGTGTTGTTGATAAAATCAATACAAATAGCTTAATACCATCAGTTCCTGCAACAACAGAAACTAAAACTGTACCAACTATTCCAACATCTAAATAGTTAAAATGAGATATTTATTTCTTATATTTATCTCATCATATCTATATCTGCAAGCAAATTCACATATTTTTGTGTATCACCGTTTTGCAGATATTAAACATCCTTCAACTAGTACATCAAAACAAGAATTAGAAAAAGAATTTAAATATTTTAAAAATAATAATTATAAAGTTGTACCTTTAGAAAAAATTCTTAGTAAATTAAAAAATAAAGAAACAATACCATCAAATTGGATTGCTCTTACTATTGATGATGCTTATGAAAGTTTTTATACAAATGCCTTAGAGATATTTAAAAAATATAACTATCCCTTTACATTATATGTGTATGTAGAAGCTACAAATAGAAGATATCCTGATTTTATGACTTGGGATGAGATAAAAGATGCTTCAAAATATGGAAAAATAGGTTTACACTCTTATTCTCATCCACATTTACAAAAATTAACAATCAATCAAATTAAAAAAGATACCAAAAAAGCAATTGAGGTATTTAAGAAAAATATGAATTTTATACCAAAAACTTATGCATATCCTTATGGAGAGTATAATGATAAAGTAAAAAATACTATTAAAACATTTAATTTTGATGCTATTATAAATCAAAGTACAGGTACAGTAAATAAAGACTCTGATATTTTTGATATTCATAGACTTGCACTTGTGGGTGATGTAAACATAAAACATAAACTTAGATATAAAACTTTAGATGCAATTTGGATTGAACCAAAAGTATATCCAAAAGATAAAATATTAAGACATATAAAAGCTAAAGTAAACCCTAAGATAAAAAAGCTTAAACTATACGTTACAGGAAATGGTTGGCAAGATATAACTGTAAAAAATGGACTTGTAGATTTAGATGTAAATATCAAACTTACAAGATCAAGAACACGAATAATGATTGGTACAGATGTATTTACAATCTCAAATAAAATAATAATAAAATAATAAAAAAGGAAATAAAATGGTAAACGAAATTTATGATAATATGAAAGAAAATATGGATAAGGCTTTAGAGTCTTTAAAACACAACTATCAAACATTAAGAACAGGTAAAGTACAAACTTCAATTTTAGACAATATCACTATTGACTATTATGGAACACAAACAGGTCTTGCTCAAGTTGCAAATATCCTTGCTCCTGATGCTACTACTATTACAATTGCACCATGGGAAAAACATCTTGTAGGTGATATAGAACAAGCAATTGCAGCTGCAAACATTGGAGTAAATCCAAACAACAATGGTGAAGCTGTTCAATTATTCTTCCCTCCTATGACAGTAGAACAAAGAGAGATAAGTGCTAAGGGTGCAAAAACTATGACTGATGATGCAAAAGTTGTTATTAGAAATGTAAGAAAAGCTGCAAACGATAAAATAAAAAAACTTGAAAAAGATAAAGAGATTACAAAAGATGAAAGTAAAGCTGCTCAAGATGAAGTTCAAAAGATTACTGATACTTATGTAACAAAATCTGATGAGATTTTAAAAGCAAAAGAAATAGAAATCTTAAAGGTATAATTATGAATGTAGAACAAGTATATAAAGATTCAAAAGCTTTACTTCAAGGTCACTTTAAACTTAGTAGTGGTAACCACTCTGAGTTTTATTTACAAAGTGCAAAAGTACTAGAAGACCCTAAAACAGCTAAGATGTTAGCCCAAGCTCTAGCAGAGCAAATCAAACAAAGTGGTATCAAAGTTGATGCAGTTTGTTCACCTGCTTTAGGTGGTATTATTGCTGGATTTGCACTTGCTACAGCTCTTGATGTTAGATTTATCTTTGCAGAAAGAGTTGATGGTGTTATGAGTATTAGAAGAGGTTTTGAAGTACAAGATGGAGAAAACTATGTAATGTGTGAAGATATTATTACAACTGGTGGATCTGCACTTGAAGCAGCAAAGCAAGTTGAAAATGCTGGTGGAAACATTGTAGCATTTGCAGCACTTGCTAATAGAGGTTTTTGTTCAAGAGTTGGAAATGACAGCAAAGCAAAAGCAAACTGTAAACTTCCAGAAAACACACCACTTTTTGCTTTAGATGATTTTACATTTGAGATGTATTCACCTGCAGATTGTCCTTTATGTAAAGAGGGAAAATCTGAAGCTTATAAACCAGGTAGTAGAGGTAACTAAAAATGGCAAGATGGAGAGATGTAAAAAATGGAAAAGTTGAACAAAAACCAAAAGAGAAAAAGGTAAATGTTCAAGAAGTTGATTCATCTTTTTGTAATGCTACTTTAACGTCAAGAGCAAAAGCTTTTATAACTGATAGTTTTATGATACTTATGCCTTTGATGTATTTAATTTCTTATGTTGTAATTGGTTCTCTTCAAGAATTCTCAGAAAATAAACTATTAGGATGGGCATATATTATTATTCCACATTTTGTAATAACAGTCGGATTTTGGTATTTTAAATCTCAAACTCCAGGACTAAAAGCATATGAACTTTCTTTAATAGATTGTAATACAGGTGAAAAACCATCTTTATATGCACTTATAAATAGATATATATTTACTACTTTAGCTATGATTTTAGTTCTTCCTTTATTTATACCATATCTTAATAAAAAGAAAAAAACTATACAAGATTTACTTTCAAATACTTGTATTAAAAATACTCCCAACGAAGAACTTTAAAACTATTGATTTTCTTTAAACTTAGTGCATTTTATTTTTTTTATTTTGCAGCTGTTGGTGTATATGTAATATTTTTACCAAAAGTATTAAATGATATTGGATATACTCCAAGCGATATAGGGATAGTTTTAGCACTAGCTCCTTTGATGAGATTTCTTACCCCTTTTTTATTTTTAAAACATATTAAACTTGACCAAAAGATTTTTAAACTTACACTTTTATTAGCTGTATTTTCAGCATTTTGTTTTTATTTAACTATTGATTATTTTTATTATTTTATGTTTAATAATGCTATTTTAGGAATTTGTCTCTCTTTAGTTTTACCATATATTGAGGTTATTGCATTAAATCATCTAGGAGGTGATAACTATGGAAAGTCAAGACTATATGGCTCTATAGGTTTTATGCTTGTAGCATTAGTTTTAGCTAGATATTTAACCCAACCTTATGTTGCTTTACATTATTATTTAGCTTCTACTATTTTAACTGCTATTTTTGCAATACTTTTAATTAAACATGATGAAGTAGAACATAAAAGTACTGCTGAAGATGATAAATTTTCACTTTTAAAATATTGGCCATTTTGGTTAAGTTTATTTTTAATGCAAGTTAGTTTTGGAGGTTTTTATAACTTCTTTACTATTTACGAAACAGCACATGGTATCAGTTTAGAAGTAGTTTCATACCTTTGGGCATTTGGTGTATTATGTGAAATAGCAATGCTATATTTTCAAGCACCACTACTTAAATACAATCTTCTAAGTATAATTAAATTTTCAATATTAATCACTGCACTTAGATGGTTTTTACTATTTTTATTTCCTGATAATATTTATATATCATATTTCACACAATCAATTCATGCAGTAAGCTTTGGACTATATCATAGTGCTGTAATAATATATCTGTATTCGTTATATACAAACAAAAAATTAGCACAACAATTTATGCTAGGTGTTGCTTATGGTCTTGGAGGATTTATAGGAGCCTTGATTTCTGGATATGCTTACGGAGAATATCTATTTTTATCTTCTGCTATTATCTCTTTAGTTTCTTTTTTTGTTTTATTAAAAAATCAAAAAATTGCTAATACATAATCTCATCATTAGTTATTTTTAATACATATATAAAAGTATCTGTTTCAAATTCATCATACTTTTTAACTTCAACTTCAGTTCTTAAAAACTCATCACCTTCAAAGCTATCTAAGTTATCCCAATGATTTATAAGATTTGAAGATGTAAATAAATATCCATGTATTAAATCACCCTGTTTATCTAAATGAATTCCAGGATATCCCATACTAGCACTCCAACCTGCATCTTTTAAGTACCCTCTTACAGTTGCAGGCGTAAACTTACCTATAATATTTTCTAACATATAAGCATTTGGACAGTTTGGCATCAATGTACCATATACAAAAAGAGTATCTTCCATCTAATCTTTTTTCGTTAAAATTTTATAAATAATAAATCCAAAAAATAAACTAATACCTATAGAAAAATAAACTGGTACTGCTTTTGTTATTACAAATACAATTATAAGTATTGATAGAAGTGTTGGTACTTCATTATATGATCTAAAAAACTGCCCATTTTTTGTACACTTATCTTCAAGTAATACTTTTCTAAAAGCTTCAAGACTAAATGTATATGCAATAAGCAAAACTAAAACTACAAGCTTTGCTATCATCCAATCTTCCTTTAAAAGTGCAGGGTTTAGATATAACATAAAAGCTCCACTTGCAATAGTTGCAAGCATTGCTGGGAATCCTATGATTCTATATATTTTATCTTCTTGTATTTTAACTACATCAGTAAAACCTTTTGTATCATTTTCAACATGATATACAAATAATCTTGGCATATAAAAAAGTAATGTCATCCAAGACATCACAGAAATAATATGAAATGCTAATATTTCGTAATAATAATCCATTTAGTTAATCCCTTTTATTTTTTTTACCCATTCATTTAGAGTTTTTTCAAAGCCTATATTTGAACTTGTATAGTATTTTAAATCTTTTTGCAAATAGTTTTGATCTATATATCCACCATATTCATGAGGATTTTTATATCCTATATGTTTATCTTTTATATTTTGTGGAACTTCAAGTATTTTTCCACTTTTTATATCTGCTAAAGCATTATTTACAGCCATATATGAAGCTCTTGATTTTGGAGAAGAAGCAAGATATACCACACATTGAGATAGCAAAATTCTAGCTTCTGGATATCCTATTTTATTTGCAGAAGTTTGTATTGAAGAGGCAATTGTAATTGCATTTGGATTTGCATTTCCAATATCTTCACTTGCACTTATTACTAATCTTCTAGTTATAAATTCTACACTTTCCCCTGCATTTATAAGTCGTGACATATAATAAACAGATGCATCAATATCACTACCTCGTATAGACTTTATCATAGCACTAGCTAAATCATAATGACTATCTTTACATGACACCCCTTCACTAAGTGTATGAGGTCTTAGTTGCTTTAAAAGATCAAGTGTAATATCACCAGAAACTTTATAAGCAAAATCAAGAAGATTTAATAAAGCCCTAGCATCTCCACCACTACTATAAAGTAAATGTTCTTTGGCCTCATCTGTTATAGTTATATCTTTTAGTTCTTTAATAGCTTTTTGTAGTAGTAATGACAAATCATCAATAGTATGGGCTTTAAATTCAAATAAAAAGCTTCTTGATCTAATAGCAGAAGTTAAAGTAAAAAAAGGGTTTTCAGTACTTGCCCCAATAATCACAGCTTTGTAATCTTCCATAATAGGAAGTAAAACTTCTTGTTGAGTTTTACTTAGTCTATGAACTTCATCAATAAAAATTAGTGGTTTTAAAAGTGCATTTTCATATCTTGCAAATACTTTTCTTAAATCTTCTATTTTGATTGTTGTAGCATTAAAAGGATAAAAATCAAGTTCCATCTCTTTAGCTATAATTTTTGCTAGTGTAGTTTTTCCTGTTCCTGGCTTACCATAAAAAAAAAGATGAGGGATATCTTTTTTTTCAATAAGTTGTAAAAGAGCAGAACCCTCTCCTATTAAGTGTTTTTGTCCAATAAAGTCGTTTAAGTTTTTAGCCTTAAGAAGACTCGTCAAATTTACCATATTCTTTTTGCATATCAGCTATAAAACTTCTTAAATTTGAGTATTCTTTTCTTTCTAAATATCTACATTTACCTGATGGTAAAGCATTTAAACTTATTCCACCAAAATCAATTCTTTTTAAATCTTTTACAGGAGTATCAAAATAAGCAAAAAATCTTCTTAACTCTCTATTTTTACCTTCAGAAATTGATACTTTTAGTATTGAAAAATTGTGTGCATTTTTTTGGATATTATATCCATTAAAAGGTGCAAATTCCATAGATGTAATCTTACTATCTTTATGTCCACCGGCACTTGCATCTACTAGATTTAAACCATTTTTCATAGCAAGTTCCATATTTTCAGTAATTGCACCTGCAATTTTTATTTTATAGATTCTTTCTAAATTTGAATGCATAAGTTCATTTGCAATAACTACATCATCTGTTAAAAGCAAAACACCTTCACTTGCATAATCAAGTCTACCAACAGGCATAAAGTGTGCATATTTTTTAGGTAATGTATCAAATATAGTTTTTCTACCTTGAGGATCTTTTTTAGATACTATTTCACCTTTTTGTTTATTGTAAACAATAACAGTACTAGCTCTTGAATCGTCAACTTTTACAGTTCTACCATTTACTTTTACTATTGTATGAGAGTCTACTTTTGTAGCCATATCAGTTATCGTTTTACCATCAATCTGTACTTTACCTTCTTCGATTAGCTTATCTGCTTCTCTTCTACTAAATCTACTATTGTGTGATATGAATTTATTTAATCTTATCTCTTCTCTTGCCATAAAGTTGTCCTTTATTTTATTCCAGCTTCTATGAGCTTATGTATATGAAGTACTCCATATAATGTTTCATTTTCATTTAATATAAGTAACAATTGTATTTTATTATCTTCTATTATTTTTAATGCATCTGATGCTAATATATTTTTATCTTTGATATTTTTTGGATTTAGCGTTGCTATATCTTCAACTTTTGTATCTAAAGAAAAATCTTCTTGCATCATATATCTTCTTAAGTCACCATCACTTAATAATCCAGCAACTTTTTTGTTTTCATCTAAAACTATAGCATTTCCAAGTCTACCTTCACTCATAATTACAACAGCATTTTTAAGTGTAGTACCTACATTTACTATAGGTAAATTATCTTTTTGAAGTAAATCATCAACTTTAATAAATAGCTTTTTACCTAAACTTCCACCGGGATGAAAAGATGCAAAATCTTCTTTAGCAAAGTCATTATATTTCATAAGACAAACAGCTAAAGCATCACCCAATGCCATTGTTAACGTTGTAGATGAAGTAGGAGCAGTATCAAGTGGACACGCTTCTTTTGTAATATTTATATCTATAAATACATCTGAATAAGATGCTAAAGTTGAGTCTTTACTTTTTGCCATAGCAATAAGAGGAATATCAAATCTTTTTAAGTGAGGAAGTATCTGAATAAGTTCTTCACTTTCTCCACTATATGAAATTCCTAAAACTATATCATCTTTACCTATCATTCCAAGGTCACCATGCATAGCTTCTGTTGGGTGTAGGAAAAATGAACTAGTTCCTGTACTTGCAAATGTTGCAGCCATCTTTGAACCAACAAGTCCAGATTTTCCAACACCTGTAATTACAAGTTTACCTTTACACGAAGAGATAAGTTTTACTGCTATTTGCATTTCATTTGAAATCTTTGAAGCAGCATCTTTTAATTCGTTTGCCTCAATTAGTAAAACTTCTTGTGCAATTTTTTTAAAATCCATTCTTATCTCCTTATATTTATAATGATACCTACTGAGCTATGATTGTTGGTACAATCATTGGGTATTTTCTATATTTTCTAATACAGTGTTTTCTTACTGTTTTTCTTAAATCATCTTCTAAGGCTCTATTATTTTCTAATATACCCTCTTTTACATGAGCTAAGTGATGATCTAACATATCTTCAATCTCTTTTGCAAAATATCTTTCACTTTTAACATCAACAAGTCCAAATGAACTTACTCTTGCAGGTGATGTTACTTTTCTTTCACTTAGACTAACTTGTGCAACAATCATAACCATACCTTCGTTTGCCATTGTTTGTCTATCTAAAACAACATCATCAGAAATTTTTCTATTTCTTTGATTATCAATAAATGTTTTACCAGTTTTTACAGTTTTTACTTTTTTCATAAACTTAGGTGTGATTTCTACTTGCTCTCCATCAGTTAAGATATGAATATTTCTTTCTAAAACTCCACATGAAATACCAGTTTGACTATGTTTTACAACATGGTTATATTCACCATGAATTGGTAAGAAGAATTTAGGCTTAGCTAATCTTAAAATCAGTTTTTGCTCTTCTTGAGATGCATGTCCTGAAACATGAATATCTGTATAGTTTTGGTATGCAACTTCAGCACCAGCTTTAAGTAGTTGATTTATAACTCCACTTACACTTCCTTCATTTCCAGGAATTGCTTTAGCAGAAAGTACAACCATATCACCTGGCTTAATCTTAATATGTCTATGTTCATTTATAGACATTCTAAATAGTGCAGACATAGGCTCACCTTGAGAACCTGTTGTTACAATTAAAACTTGATTATCTGGATACTTATTTACTTCATGAGCATCAATAAAGTCTGCTTTATTATATTTTAAATATCCCATATCAATAGCTACATCAATATTTTTTTCCATTGATCTACCAATTACACATATTTTTCTACCTTGTGCAATTCCTCTATCCATAGCTTGAACAACTCTATGAAGATTTGAAGAGAATGTAGACATTAAAACTCTACCTTTTGCTTTTGCAAAAATTCTATCAAATGTAGGTCCAACAGTTCTTTCAGTTTTTGTAAAACCTGCTCCATGAGAATTTGTGCTATCACTTAAAAGTGCTAAAACACCTTTTTCACCATAATGTGCAAATCTATGAAAATCAGTAGGATAACCATCAATTGGAGTATGATCTATTTTAAAATCTCCAGTATGTATAATTGTTCCTGCAGCACATGTAATAGCTAAAGAAGAACAATCAATAATAGAGTGAGTGATATGCATCCATTCAACTTCAAAATCACCCATTTTAATAAGTTTTCTTTTTTGAACTGCTCTAAAGTAAGATCTATGATGTTTCATTTTATGCTCATCAAATTTTGAACCAATCATCTCTAAAGGAAGTGGAGAACCATAAATTGGTACTTGAATCTCTTTAAAGAAATAAGGCATTGCTCCAATATGATCTTCATGTGCATGAGTAATACAAATTCCAACAATTTTTGATCTAATTTGTCTTAAATATGTAAAGTCAGGAATAAGTATATCAACTCCATGCATAGAATCATCAGGGAAACTCATCCCTACATCAATAATAATTGCTGAATTATCAGTTTCAATTACCATCATATTTCCACCAATTTCACCTAATCCACCTAATGGAGTGATTTTAACTGATGGATTATCTTTTAGATTAAGTTTATTGTGTGGATTTAATCTATCTTTATGAATTTTTTCATTTAATTCAAATGCTTTTTTTGTATCATTTGTCCAACCATTTCCAGAAACTGGTGGTTTCTTTTTTTGAGCTTGAGTTTTCCCTTTTGGTTTATCACCATTTGAGTTAGGATTTTTATTTGTTTTCGTATTTGTCTTTGTGTTATTCGTATTTGTCTTTGCTTCTTTATTAGTTTCTGGAGCTTTTTGTACTTGCTTCTCAGAACTATTATCTTGTATAGTTTCCATTATCCCTCTTTATAATTTATTAAATAGTTCTAAATTAACTTATTTATTTTGTTAATTTAGAAAAAATTTGGCTATACAAAGATGCTTCTACTTCATGAGGTCTTGCTAGGTCTTTTATATTAAGTTCCTTAAGCACTTCTACTACTATTTTCTTTTCGTATCTTGCTGATAAGTTTTTAACTAAAGTCTTTCTTGGTTGAGTAAATACCACTTTAAGGAAAGTTTTAAACTCTTCACTTATAGTTGTATTCATATTTTTCTTCAACCAAATTACAGAAGAATCCACTTTTGGTGGTGGATTAAAACTTGAGGGTGGAACTTCTATTAGAATTTCCCTATCCTCACATAGTAAAGTTGACATTACACCAAGTGAAGAAAATTCTTTATCTTTACATGATGCAACAAACTTATCTGCAACTTCTTTTTGCACCATAACAATGATATTCTCACAATTATCATCATCAAATGCTTTTAATATAATATTTGTAGCTATATAATAAGGTAGATTTGCTACCAAATCATATTTATTATTATATAGCTCTTCGCCATCTTCCCATACTTTTAAAACATCCGTTAGTACTAAATCTAATCTTTTAGATTCTATCTCTTTACTAAACGTTGTTCTAAGGATAGCGAATAAATCCCTATCCACCTCATAAGCAGTAACATCTTTGTACTTGACAAGTTTTTTTGTCAAATCACCTAATCCAGGCCCAATCTCCACTAGGTGGTTCTTATTCTTGGGCATCGATTCGATGATCTTTATTAAAACACTTTCATCTTTTAGAAAGTTTTGTCCAAATTTCTTTTTTGCTTTGATTTCTAACATTTAAGAGTGTATCTAATTTATTCTTAGGGTTTGATTTATCTCTTATAAGTTTCAATAATGATTATTAACTTATTTTTATTGAGTATAAATAAAAAAAGCCCAACAAAAGTTGAGCTTTTTTATAATTTAAATATTTATTATTTATCAAAATTTGCTAAAAACTTTTTAATATTTTTAGCAGCTTGTCTAATTCTTTTATCATTTTCAATTAAGGCAATTCTTACATAACCTTCACCATGATCACCAAACCCAATACCAGGAGCAACTGCAATTCCTGCTTCTACTAATAGTCTTTTTGAAAACTCTAAAGAACCTAAATGTTCAGTACATGGTGGGATCTTTGCCCATACAAACATAGATGCTTTATTTCTTTTAATATGCCAACCAGCTCTATCAAACGCTTCAATTAATACATCTTGTCTATGATCATATTTATCAGTAATATCTTGAACACATTGTTGATCCCCATTTAATGCAACAGTTGCCGCAACTTGAATAGGTGTAAACATTCCATAATCAAGCCAAGATTTTATTTTTTGTAATGCTCCAATTAATCTTGTATTTCCAACAAAGAATCCAACTCTCCAACCTGCCATATTGTATGATTTACTAAGTGTAAAACTCTCAACTGCCACATCAATAGCACCTGGAGCTTCAAGAATTGAAGGAGTTTTATATCCGTTAAATGTAATATCTCCATAAGCAATATCAGAGATAATATAAAATCTTTCTTTTTTAGCCATAGCAACTAATTTTACATAAAAATCAGGTGTTACTGTTGCAGTTGATGGATTGTGAGGAAAGTTTACAACAATAAATTTTGGTTTTGTTTTTGGATTATCACAAATAGCTTGTAAATCTTCCATAAATTTATCTTCTAATACATTATAATCTTCATCAAATTCTAAACCAAAGTTTATTACATTTGCACCTGCAAGTATAAATGCATAGTTATGAATAGGATAAGTTGGATCGGGAACAACTATATTATCTCCCGCATTTGTACAAGCATAAGCAATATGTGCATATCCTTCTTTACTTCCCATAGTAGCAACACATTGTGTTTGTGGATCAAGTGTTACGTTATATCTTCTTTTATACCAATCAGATATAGCTACTAAAAGTTTTGGTATACCTTTAGATGCAGAATATCCATGTGTTTTTGTTTTAATTGCTGATTCTATTAACTTTAATCTAATGTGTTCAGGAGTATCTCCATCAGGGTTTCCCATTGAAAAATCGATCACATCATTTCCGGCATGTCTCTCTTTCATTTTTAATTCATTTACTTCAGCAAAAACATACTTTGGTAATTGATTTACTCTTTTAAATTCTATTTCATCAAACATTTTTTCCCCTTGTCTTTATTCTATTTAACTATTACAGTTAAACCTCTTTTTATATTTTGTAATGTGTAGGCATCGTCTATTTTAATATATCTAGTATTTTTAGGTATTTTCATTTTTACACCCTTATAAACTCTACTCTTTTTTACCATTCCTAGTAAGTTTAAATCTCTATCAAAATAAGTTATATCAGGATACCAATGATTTAAATTTTTACTAATTACTTTAATCTCTTTAGCATCATCCACTTTTAGCATATAAGCATTAAGTGGTTTTGATAATTTAACTTTTTCATTTTTTGAAATATTTATCTTTTGAGCGATACTAGAATTTGATATATCTAAACTATATCTCCATGAAGTATCAGATAATTTTTCAATATCATTTATACGTGTTTCACTCTTTTTTAATTCTTGATCAAATATAAAAGGATCAAGAGTATATTCACTTTTAAAAGTGATTTTCCACGACATAGCATTTTCATTTATCATTAATTCTTTTGTAAAATAATAAGAATAACCCAAATTTTGCATTGCATCTTTTATTGTTTTCATTGCAAGCATAGGATTATTTTGAACTTCAAAAGTTATATCAACATTTAAAGGATTGTTAAATCTCAGTTTTAAAAATCCATATTCATTTAACATATTTAATAAATTTGAGTATCTAATCCCTTCAGTATTATAAAATTTATTTTTATCTACTGTAAGATTATTTATCAAATTTTGATGTTTTAAATAAACATTTTCACTTATTAAATTTTTTATTTTATCACTTAATATATCTGCATTTAAAGATATACTAAATGTAAATAATACAATTAATAATAATTTCATTTTACTATTTTAAAGCGTGTATTAAAATACCAGCAGCAACTGAAACATTTAAACTATCAAAGTCATTTTCCATTTTGATTGAAACTTTAACATCAAGTTTTTTTGCTAATCTATTTGATAATCCATCACCTTCATTTCCTAAAAATAGTGCCATTTTTTGTCCACTATCTCTTGAAATTGTTTTTACATCATAACCTTCAACGTCCGCACCAACAAGTGAAAAACCTATTTGTTTTAATTCGTTTGCAAGATCAAAACTATTATGAACAAGTCCTACAGGAAAGTCCAACATAGTTCCAGAACTTGTTCTTACCATTGGAGCGGGAAGTGGATTTTTTAATCCACATATTATCAACCCTTCAGCCCCAAGGGCATAACAAGAACGAATAATCGCACCAATGTTCCCTGTATCTGTAAGTCCATCAAGGACAACTAAAAATTCTTTCTTTTTCAATTCTGCTAATTCAGTATATTCATAATCTTTGATTCGAAGTAAAAATCCTTGGTGGTTTCCACCACGAGCAAGACCCTGTGCTTTTTGCATATCAGGTCTAATGATTTTTGCTCCATTATCCATAAATTTTTTGAAAAGTTTTTTATCAATCTCTTTTGTTAAAAAAATTTCTTCAATAATTTCTGGGTGTTTATCTAAAATATAAAATACTATTTGTTTTCCGTATACTATCATACATTTATTTTAGCATAATTTTGTGTAATACTACTTAAGTGTATTTTTTCTTGTTTTTTCATATTAAAAAAGTACGTATTTTAGTAGTTTATAATGCTATTTATACTTTTACTTATGTGATTGTTTAACAACTGAACTTTCTTTTATTTCCTTTTTTCTTAGCACTATTATTTAGAAATATTTTTATCGCCCAAAATGTCAAACCGTACGGGGTAGGAGAATTTGGTATAAAAACTTTTTCTTTCTTTTCTTACATAACTTAGCTAATAGATTTAAAATTAAATATTAAAGTTCTATGCCAACGAAATGGCACAATTTGATTTTTTGGGAAATAGAGATTCTTTTATCGGAACGTTAAGAAAATGCAACTGTTTGAGCAAAGCGAGTTTTGCATTTTTAGTGGAGATAAAATAATCTCCCCAAAAATATCATTTCTTGTGCCGATTTTTTTTTGGTTTCGTTTTTCTTATAAAAGAAAAAGGAAATAGAGTTAGGTCAGTTATATCTCAAACACATATGCAAAAGTTAATACTGACTTATAAAATAATTTAATCTTTTTTACAAAAAAAAGTAAATCTCAACTTAAGCACCAATCTACAAGAATTTAGCTAAAATAATAACTATAATAAAAACAAATAATGGACAAATAAATGAATTATTTTGCAAAACGAATTATACCTTGCTTAGATGTAGATAACGGACGAGTTGTAAAAGGTGTAAACTTTGTTGGACTAAGAGATGCTGGTGATCCAGTTGAAGTTGCCAGAAGATACAATGAAGAAGGTGCTGATGAAATCACATTTTTAGATATTGGTGCTTCACATGAAGGTAGAGATACTATTGTTGATGTAGTAAAAAGAGTAGCTTCTGAGATATTTATTCCACTTACTGTTGGTGGCGGAATTAGAAAACTTGATGATATTTATAACTTACTAAATGTAGGATGCGATAAGGTTTCTATTAATTCTTCTGCTGTTGTAAGACCTCATTTTATAAATGAAGGTGCAAAAAGATTTGGAAGTCAATGTATCGTTGTAGCAATTGATGTAAAAAGAGTTGCTGATGGAAGTTATCATGTGTTTGTAAAAGGTGGGAGAGAAGATACTGGTATGGATGCAGTTCAATGGGCAAAAGAGGTTTATAATAGAGGGGCAGGAGAAATTCTTCTTACCTCTATGGATAGAGATGGAGCCAAAAGTGGATTTGAACTTAATATCACTAAACAAATATCTTCTGCTATTGATATACCTGTAATTGCAAGTGGTGGTGCTGGGACTATGGAACATATGAAAGAAGCTTTTACTCTTGGTGGTGCTGAAGCTGCTTTAGCAGCTTCTATTTTTCACTTTAAAGAGATTGATATTATGGACTTAAAACATTATTTAAAAGATAATAATATTCCAGTAAGGATATAAGATGTTAAAAAAATTAACTCTATGTACTATTTTGCCTTTTAGTTTATATTCGTATGAATTAAATTTTTCAAAGAAATTTTCTCAAACTATAAATCCAGATATTTTAACAACAAGAGTAATAGCAACTATAGAAAATAAAGATGAAGATTTTATTACAAATAAACTTGAATATATAAATGATTATATAAAAGAGAAAGAAGAAATTAAATATCAAGATGGTAATTTTAATCTTACCCCTTTATATTCATATAACAATAATAAAAGAAATTTTATAGCATACAAGGGAAATTTATCTTATAACATAATAACAAAAGATGCAAATAATATGAATCAATTTATAAATGAACTTATTGAAGTTAAAAATAAATTAAATACAAATAATTTAAAACTAAATATATCTAGTGTAAATTGGAAAGTTAGCGATAATTTAAATAGTACGGCATTGGATAGTTTAAGGTTAAATGCTATTAATTGGATTAGTTTATATTCAAAAAATCTACATAAATCATGTATAATAAAAAAGATCAGTATTGGTACAAATCACAATTATTATCCAAGAATAATAACTAATAATATTTCAAGAACAATACCAAAAATCACACCAACAAAAAGTGTTCAAACTATTTCAATCAATCCTAACTTTACATTGGAGTGCAGATGATAGTAAGTGCGGGAAGAAATGAAACGTTCCCTTTTGCAACCCCTATAGGTGTTGGTCTAATAGAATCGGCTATGAACTTTACTCAACTTTGTTTATTTAATAAACCTGATTATATTGTCTTTGTTGGAAGTGCAGGAAGTTATGGAGAACATAAAATATTTGACATAGTTGAAAGTTCAAGTGCTTCAAATATTGAACTATCTTTTTTTACAAATGATTCATATACTCCACTTGATAATGTTATAAAAACAAATAACAAAACTTTAAGAGATGATACAATTGTAAACTCTTCAAATTATATCACTACAAATGAGAGTTTAGGCAATGAGTTTAAACAATATGGAATAGGGATTGAAAATATGGAATTCTTTTCTTTAGTTCAAATTGCTAAAGAATTTGAGATTCCAGTTGCTGGGATATTTGTAGTTACAAATTTTACAAATAAAGATGCACATGAAGACTTTTTGAAAAATCATCAAGAAGCAATGTATAAATTAATCGATTATTTAAAAGAAAAAAAGCTAATTCAAAAGTAGATGTTCCACATGGAACATTTATTAAATTCTAAAATATATCAAACTATGTTCTACGTGGAACATTTAAAAAAGGAAAAAATATAGAAACTTTATATGACTATAGTTTAAAAGAACTACAAGAAAAAATCAAACCATCTTTTAGAGCAAAACAAATCTACAACTGGATATATAAAAAATATGCAGTTACGTTTGAAGATATGAAAAATATCCCAAAAGATTTAAAAGAAGATTTAGCAAAAAATATTCCACTAGAAATCGGAAAGATTATCAAAACTGAAAAAAGTAGTGATGGTAGTATAAAATATCTTTTTGAATTTAAAGGTGGACATACTGTTGAGGCTGTTTTACTTCTTATGAAAGAAGAAGAGAAAAATGAGCAAGGGAATATCACACAAGGTGCTCAATATACTTTTTGTGTATCTTCACAAGTTGGATGTAAAGTTGGATGTAGTTTTTGCCTTACAGCAAAAGGTGGATTTACTAGAGATTTAACGGCGGGTGAAATAGTTGCACAAGTAAAATATCTAAAGATGTTAAACAATATCGATGAAAAGAAAAGTGTAAATATTGTTTATATGGGTATGGGTGAACCTCTTGATAATTATGAAAATCTTGTAAAAGCTATCAAAATAATATCATGTGAAGATGGACTAAATATATCTACAAGAAGACAAACAATTTCTACAAGTGGAATATCTTCTAAAATAGAAAAATTAGGTGAAGAAAATCTTGGAGTTCAACTTGCAATTTCACTTCATGCTGTTGATGATGATTTAAGAAGTGAACTTATTCCTATGAATAAAGCATATAATATAAACTCTATAATTGAAGCAGTAAAAAAATTTCCAATTGATACAAGAAAAAAAGTTATGTTTGAATATCTTGTAATCAAGGGAAAAAATGATGACATAGTATCAGCAAATAAACTTATCAAAATACTTGATGGGATACTTGCTAAAGTAAACTTAATATATTTCAATCCGTATCCTGGAACACCTTATGAAAGGCCATCAAGAAATGCAATGATGGCGTTTAAAGAACAGTTAATAAAAAAAGGTGTTACTTGTACAATTAGGGAATCTAAAGGATTAGACATAAGTGCTGCATGTGGTCAGTTAAAAGAACAAGAAGGAGAAAAAAATGGCTAGTTTAGACATAATAATGTTAATATTTTTATTTGTAGTAGCATTTGGTGGAGCATGGGCTTTTGTAAAATTTAATGATGAAGGAGAAGATGAAAATGGCAGTAACTAGATTTGCACCAAGCCCAACTGGGTATTTACATATTGGAGGTTTAAGAACAGCATTATATTCTTATTTAAGAGCAAAAAATACAAATGGTGAATTTAAACTTAGAATTGAAGATACAGATGAGAGCAGAAATAGCGAAGATGCAGTTAAAGCTATTATTGAAGCTTTTGACTGGGTCGGTATGGATAGTGATTGTGAGGTTGAATATCAATCAAAAAGAAAAGATATCTATACAAAATATATTAATCAACTTTTAGAAGAAGGAAAAGCTTATAAGTGTTATATGTCTAAAGATGAATTAGCAACTCTCAGAGCTACACAAGAAGCAAATAAACAAAACCCAAGATATGATTGTACTTGGAGACCAGAAGATGGAAAAACACTTCCTAGTATTCCTGAAGGAATTGATCCAGTTATAAGAATTAAAGCTCCCTTAGAAGGCAAGTTAGAATTTAATGATGGTGTAAAAGGTGAAATGTCTTTTGGTGCAGATCAAGTTGATGACTTTGTAATTGCTAGAAGTAATGGAGTTGCAACATATAATTTTGTGGTTGCTGTTGATGATCATGAAATGGGAATAACTGAAGTTTTAAGAGGGGATGATCACCTAACTAATACTCCAAAACAAATGGTAATTTACAATGCTTTAGGTTTTGAAATTCCTAAGTTTTACCATATTCCAATGATTACAAATCCATCAGGAAAAAAACTATCTAAAAGAGATGGTGCTATGGATGTAATGGAATATAAAAGAATGGGTTATTTACCAGAAGCACTTTTAAATTTCTTAGTAAGACTTGGTTGGTCAAATCAAGATCAAGAGATTTTTTCTATTGATGAGATGTTAGAATTATTTGATCCAAATAATATAAATAAATCTGCATCAGCATACAATGAAGAAAAACTTTTATGGTTAAATTCTCACTATATAAAAAAAGTATCAAATGAAAGATTAGTAGAAGAACTAAAATATTTTGATTGTCAACTAGAAGGTCATGATAAAAAAGAGATGGTTTTAGACTTAGCAAAAGAAAGAGCAAATACTTTAATTGAACTAAAAAGTTCAATTAAAAATATACTTGATACACCAACATCATATGATAAAAAAGGTGTAAAGAAGTTTATTAAAGAAGGTACTCAAGATATGCTTACTAAGTATATTGACTTATTAAATACAAATAAAGAAACTTTACATATAGCACCAGATATTGAATTAATAACAAAACCTTTTATAGAAGTAAATGAACTTAAATTTCCTCAACTTTTTCAACCAATAAGAATAGCTCTTACAGGTGGAACTCAAGCACCATCAGTTTATGATGTAATAGCTGTTTTAGGAATTCAAGAATCAATTAAAAGAATGAATACTGCTATGAATATAAACTTTGGTAAAGAAGAGGTATAAAAATGTCTAAAGAGTTATTAACAATTTGGCATAATCCTAACTGTTCAAAATCTAGAGAAGCCTATACTATTTTAGAAATGAACTCTGAACCTATGCATTCTTTTGATTATATTTATGAAGATTTATCAAAAGAAGATATTTTAGCTGTTATGAAAAAGCTTGGTATTAATGATATAAGAGAGATGTTAAGAAGTGGAGAAGAAGAATATTCTACATATGATTTAGCAAATGAATCTAAAACTCAAGATGAGATTATTGAAGTAGTTTTAAAAAATAGAATCTTAATACAAAGACCAATTGTAATAAAAGATGATATTGCAGTTATACCAAGACCAATGGAAAAATTAAATAAATTATTAGGAAAATAGATGTCTAAAAATAAAAAATACTTTTTAAAAAAGATTTCAAATTATGCAATTGTTGGTGGACTTGGTTCTATTCTTTTAACATCATTTAGTGGATGTGAAGATAAAGGATATAATCAAAATTCATCAACTCCAAATGCAATGACATCTGCATCACAAAAACAAAGTGCTTTTGTAATAGTGGAAAAAAATCCATCAGGTGGATATCAAATTGTTGATGAGTTTCCAAGTAGTAAAACTACTATAGTTTTAAGAGAAAATGGAAAAGAAAGAATATTATCACAAACAGAGATTGATACCCTTGTAGCTCAAGAAGCTCAAAAGATTGATAATGGTACTTCAAACCTTACAAATGGTTCTACTATATCAAATGGAGGGATGAGCTTAGGGGAAACACTTTTAGCATCTGCTGCAGGAGCTATGATTGGTGCATATATTGGAAATAAATTATTTAATAATAGCAACTATAATTCAAAAAGAAGAACAAGCTATAAATCACCTTCAACATATAGTAAAAGTGTGAATAGTTTCAATAAAGCAAAAAGTGCATCAAAAGCATCAAAAGCAAGCTCATCAAAAAAGAGTGGTTTCTTTGGAGGAAGTAGAAAATCTTCATCTTCAAGAAGCTTCTTTGGAGGATGATTTGAAACTAAAAAAAGTTGAAGCACTTACAAAAGAATATTTAGAATCTATAGGATTTTCATGGCATACAGATGAAGATAAAACTTCATATATAAGTGATGAACTTCTTGTAATAAATGAAGATGAAGCTGAAGCATTTTACAATGCATCAAATGAACTATATGATATGTTTTGCCAGGCTGGTGAATATGTGATTGAAAATAATTTATTTCATGAACTTGACATCCCATTTAATCTTGTAGAAATAATAAAAGAATCTTGGGAAAATGATGTTCATTGGCATTTGTATGGAAGATTTGATTTAGCTGGTGGAATAAATGGAGCTGATATAAAACTTATTGAGTTTAATGCAGATACTCCAACTTCACTTTTTGAAACAGCAATTATCCAATGGGCTATGTTAAAGTTTAATAATCTTGAAGACTCAAATCAATTTAATTCTTTATATGAAGCCTTAAAAGATAACTTTAAAAGACTAGTAACTTTAGAAGAAAATGTTGAAGATTTCTCTAAACATTATGAAAACCTAAACTGGAAGATTTTATTTTCAAGCATAAAAGGAAATGATGAAGAAGAACATACTGTTAAACTTCTACAACATATTGCAAGTGAAGCTGGATATAAAACTGATTTTTCTTTTATAGATGATACAGAATTTAGTGATGATGGAATAAGTAAAGATGGAGAATTATTTGAGCTATGGTTTAAATTAATTCCTTGGGAAGATATTGCAATTGATGAGGGTGAATTAGCTGTAATACTTACAGATATTATTAAAAATAAAAAAGCAATAATATTTAATCCTGCATATACTCTAATCTTCCAATCAAAAGGTATTATGAAGATATTATGGGATCTTTACCCTAACCATCCTCTTTTACTACAAACAAGTTTTAAGCCACTTGAAGCAACAAAACAAGTAGAGAAAATGTGCTTTGGTAGAGAAGGTGCAAATGTGGCAATAGTAAATGCAGACAATAGTCTTGACATAAAAACATCAGGGGCTTATGAAAATGGAAAACCAATCTATCAAGAATATGTAGAGTTTCCAAAAGATGAAGATGGAAACTACTATCAAGCTGGTGTATTTTATGCTTATGAAGCTTGTGGATTAGGATTTAGAAAAGGTGGAAAAATCTTGGATAATATGTCAAAATTTGTGGGGCATATTGTAGAATAAAATGTCTGAAATAATATTACTTAGACATGCTAAAGTTGATATTAAAAAAGATAAAAAGATTTATGCAAATCAACTAGATGATTTTATAAAACAATATGATAACTCGGATATAACTTTAGAGTTATCAAACTATACTGAAATAGAAAATTTACTAAATAGTACAAATATACATATCTGCTCAAAACAAAAAAGATCAATACAATCTCTTCAATTATTTAAAAAAATACCATATAGAATAGATAAAATATTTAATGAAGCAACACTAAATAATACAAAAAGAAAACTATTTAAACTAAGTACAAATTTATGGCTAATAATATTTAGAATTTTATGGCTTATATCATTTTCAAATAAAACTAATTCATATAAACAAACAAAAATAAGAGCAAAAAAAGCAAGCCAAGTTTTAATAAATTTAGCAAATGAACACAAAAAAATAATATTAATTGGTCATGGAATAATGAATAATCTAATTCAAAAAGAACTATTAAAACACAACTATATTTTAAGTAAAAAATCAAATAATAAAAACTGGGATTATTCAGTTTTAAAAAGTATTTAAAACTAATATTTTTACTTTTTACTTATGTATTTGATACATGACTGACCTATCTTTATTTCCTTTTTCTTTTATAAGAAAAACGAAACCAAAAAAAAATCGGCACAAGAAATGATATTTTGGGGGAGATTATTTTCTCTCCACTAAAAATGCAAAACTCGCTTTGCTCAAACAGTTGCATTTTCTTAACGTTCCGATAAAAGAATCTCTGTTTCCCAAAAAATCAAATTGTGCCATTTTCTGTTGTGTACAATATCTATATTTATTTCAAAATATATTAACTAAGTTTTGTAAGAAAAGAAAGAAAAAGTTTTTATACCAAATTCTTTACCCCCGTACGGTTTGACATTTTGGGGATAAAAATATTGATTAGTTTGAGTGTTAAGAAAATACAACTGTTTGACCGTAGGGAGTTTTGTATTTTTAACTCAAAGTACATCAATATTCCCCAAAATGGCTTAGAGTACGATTTTTTTTATAAATCAAGACTTCGTCGTGTGGTTTCGTTTTTTTTCTAAGAAAAAAGGAAATAAAAGAAAGTTCAGTCATCAAACAATCATATAATCAAAAGATTAAATAGCCATAATAGAAGCTATTTTGAGTCTTAATTTTTTAAATAAAATATACTAAGTTTTATTTATCCACCACAACATCAATAGAAGAATCTATCATAACATTTTGCTCTTTATACCACTTTGTATCCTCAATATTTGGAAATACTTCCGCCATTATTTTTAAAGGAGAATCATCCCATGATGTTGAGTTTGTTCCTATTTGCCAATTTAACTCTTTTAAAACATAAGACATAATTTGATTTATCATAATATAGTGTTCTTTTATCTCTACACTATTACATGACTTTTCATTTATTTGTATAGTTTTTACTAGTTGTTTTCTTATATCTCTTGGATATGTATTTTTTAATAGTTCTATTATTTCATTATTTTTCATTTTATTTTCTCTTTTATTTAAAATCCATTTGGATTAAATCCAAAATCAGCTCCACTATCAAATCCACCAAACATATCATCTCCACTTGAAGAAAAAGCAGGATTTTCATATCCATTTTGTACTGATAAGTTTTGTAATTTCATAATATCATTTTTGATATCTATATTAGCAGGACAAACTAAAGAACAAGCTCCACATAAAGTACAATCCCAAATACCATTTGTTTGTATTGCATCATATTTTTCTTTTGTATTAGCTTCTTTATTATCATTTATATATCTATAAGCTCTCGCTAGTGCAAATGGACCTATAAAGTCTTTATTTACTTCATATACAGGACAAGAACTATAGCAAGAGTTACATAAGATACAATTACTTTGTAAATCAATTTTATCTACATCATTTTGAGATACTGTAACATCAGTATACTCTTCCAAAGATGCCTTTGCTTGTACAAGTTTAACTTCTAAATTAGAATCATCTACAACTAAATCTCTTATAACTTCAAGATTTCTAAGAGGTTTTATATCTGTAGTTTCATTTTTAATACTTGATATACAAGCTAATTGTTCAACACCATCAATAACAACTGCACACGAACCACAAACACCACTTTTACATCCATATTTAAAAGTTAAAGAATTATTTTGAGTAGTTTTAATATGTACTAATACATCTAAAATATTTGCAATCTTTTCATCTATACTATACTCTTTTTCACATACAATTATTTTATTTAACATCTTCAAGCCTTATATTTAATTGTGCATTTTCATATGAAATAATAGTATTTTTTTCAAAATCTTCAAGTGTATCTTGATAATCACTTCTAAAGTGAGCACCCCTACTTTCACATCTATTTAAAGCAGATCGTATAATAATTTCTGCACAAATTACCATATTTTTAAACTCTAATAACTCTTTTAAATTTGTATTATAAACTTTTGACTTATCTGTACATGATATATTTTTAAAATCATTTTTATACTCTTTTACGATTTCTAATGCTTCATTTAAATTTTTTTCATTTTTAAATAATCCTACATTTTCATACATTAGTTTTCCAAGATTATCTCTTAGTTTATAAAAATCTTTTTTAGAAGTTTTTGTAAACTCTTCTTCAATCATACTTTTATCTTGTAAAAATTGCTCATAAATTTTATTACTTATTGGAGTATCACTTATACAAAGTGTATCACCTAATTTTTTACCAAAAGTGATAATTTCAAGTAAAGAATTTCCCCCAAGTCTATTTGCTCCATGAACACCATTTGATGAGCATTCACCTATTGCATAAAGCAAGTTTATATTTGTACTTGATGAAGACTTTACTTTTATACCACCCATTGTATAATGACTTGCTGGAATAATAGGTATCAAGTCTTTATCCATTTTTAGTCCAGTAAATTGTTCACAAAGTTTATATTCTTGAGGCATAAGATGAAGTATTTTTTCTAATCCTAGATGCCTGATATCTAAAAATACTTCTTCATTATTTAACTGCTTTTTATATATTTCTCTTGCAACTATATCTCTAGGAAGAAGTTCATCAACAAATCTTTTTTCATCTTTTGTTACAAGATATCCACCCTCACCTCTTGCAGATTCACTTATAAGTATAAACTTATCTTTTAGTGCTGTTGGATGAAACTGTACAAACTCCATATTTTCTAGCTTAACACCTGCATTATATGCTGAAATTATACCATCAGAAGTAGTTGCTGATGAGTTAGTAGAAAAGTTATGATAAACCCCACCATAACCGCCACTTGCTAAAATTGTAGTGCTACAAAGTATTTGTTTTACTTCACTTGTCTTGATATCTAAGGCGGTTATCCCTTTTACTTCATCCTCTTCTATGATTAAGTTTAATAGCATACTATCATCTATAAATGTAATTCCTAAAGCTAAAGCAGTATCATATAAAGTATGAAGTATTTTTAAGCCTGTATAATCAGCACTATAACAAGCTCGCTTATTAGAAGCTCCACCCATTTGTCTTTGTGCTATATTATTATTTTCATCTCTAGAAAATGGGACACCAAGAGTATCTAGCCATTTTATAGTATCAAAAGCTTCTTCACACATCATTATAATAGACTCTACTGAGCCTAAATTATTAGCAGATTTAATAGTATCATTAATATGATGTTGCACACTATCCTCATTTGTACCTAAGACTGCATTTATACCACCTTGTGCTTGTGAGGTTTGTGAAGCTGTTGCATTTGTTTTAGATACTATTGCTACATCAAAACCTCTATTATGTAATGAAATAGCAGCACTTAATCCAGCCCCACCATTTCCGATTATTAAAACATCATACATATTAGTTCCAAAATTCTTTTATTTGAGCTGTAGAATTTTCTTTTAGTTTTTCTCTGGCCTCATTTTTCAACTCTGGATCTAAATCTAATGCTTCAATTTGAGCTAATGCTTTGGCTAATTCTGCTTGTGCTATATCATCATCATTTGTATCTTCAACAATATTTTCTATTTGCTCTTCTTCAATTTCATCATTAATAACATCAGAAAAGTCAAGTTTTAATTCTATAGGCTCGCTATTTTCTATTTTTACATCTTTTTGTTTATTTATATGTATATATTCACAACTTTTCAGTTTAAGTTCTTGATATTCTTTCATCAATTCTTCATACTTATGAAAATCTAATAACATAAAATTAGGCTTACCATCCCTTAGTATTACTGCTTTATTGATTTTATTTGATGTTAATTTATCGAAAATATCTTTGCTCTTTCTTACAAGTTGTGTTGAAGAGAACATTTCATCAGAAGCATAAAGTAAATGATTCATATTAATCCTTATTTGTTTTTATATACATATTGTAGTATGTATTATAATGTAAATTCTTTTATATTATCTTTAATACTATTAACTAATCTTATTCTAGCTTCTATACTAGCCCATGCGATATGTGGTGTGATTATTAGATGGTCTTTATTTACTATTTTAAGTAAAGGTGATTCTTTAATAATTGGTTCTTTTGTAACAACATCTGTTCCATAGAAGATATTTGAATTGTCAAGCATATTGCTTATATCTTCCTCATTAACAATAGCTCCACGACCTAAATTCAATATAATAGCTTTATCTTTAAGCATAGATAAATTTGTTTTAGAAATCAGATTTAATGTATCATTATTTAAAGCACAATGTATAGAAATAATATCAGAGTGCTTTAATAACTCTTCTAATGTAACAGATTTATAATCAGTATTATTATTCATACCAGAAGTTGAATGGTATGAAATATCACATCCAAACGAACTTGCAATATTTGCAACTCGTTTTCCTATATTTCCAAGACCAATAATTCCCCATTTTTTACCATCAAGCTCATAAAAAGGTTTTGATACATTTGTAAAAATTGGTGAATTTGACCATTCTCCTGATTTAGAATATTGATCATAATAAGATATTTTAGATATAAATTGTAAAGCAATAGAAAATGTAAGTTGTGCCACACTTGAAGTAGAATAACCAACAACATTTTTTACTTCTATATTTTTTTGTTTTGCATATGCTAAATCAATATTATTCATACCAGTTGCTGCAATACATATAAGCTTTATATTTGTTTTATCCATAGTTGAAGCATCTATTACTACTTTATTGGTAATAATGATACTTGCATCACTTATATGCTCTATTACTTCACTAGGACTAGTAGTATCATAAATACTTACATCACCTAATTCATCAAAGATACTCAAATCTATATCAGCACCAAGTGTTGAAGCATCTAATATTGCTATTTTTTGTTTTTTCATTATAATTCCTTAAAATTTAGAGAATTATAACTAATTTATATAAATTTTGTAATAGTATTAACAACCGTTAAGTATTATTTTAAAGTTAGCACCTTTATATTCTTTTCCATCAATAATACTTATTACATTATTAGCTTCTATTTTACCATTTACTTTTTCAATAA
>Ga0256826_1000028_pt1 | contig 60923 bp, 76 predicted proteins | sample CV79metaG_FD_185975 | JGI IMG/M metagenome (GOLD analysis project Ga0256826, IMG submission 185975) | Hydrothermal vent microbial communities from East Pacific Rise, Pacific Ocean - CV79 | ecosystem: Environmental > Aquatic > Marine > Hydrothermal vents | place: Pacific Ocean: East Pacific Rise...
TGCCATAAGATACATCCTTTTGTTTATATTTTTTGTATTATACCAAATTTTGACATAAAAAAAGCCCCATCTTCTGATGAGGCTTTTTTATTTAGTATTTCAAATACTATTCAGCAGCTTTCCACTCTTTATATAAAGCTTCATGCTCTGCAATCTCATCTCTACTTGGTTTTCTTCTACAAGAAAGGTAACCTTTACTTCCATCACAAGTTTCAAATGGATATACTGTAGCAAATACCCAATAATATCCTCCACTTTTAACTGCATTTTTTACATATCCTGTCCAAATATTTCCAGACTGAACTGTATCCCATAATGATTTAAAAGCTGCCTTTGGCATATCTGGATGTCTTACACAAGAGTGTGGTTGTCCAATTAAATCATCTATTTCATATCCTGCTATTTTACAAAAATCATCATTTGCAAATGTTACAATCCCTTTTGCATCTGTTTCACTAACTAAAAATGCAAATTCATCTAATACTGTTTCACCCATTATTTTTCCTTTATCTAAATATTATTTATTTAAAACTTTTTACTTTGTGCATCTGATACTAACTCATCTGCCATTGTTCTTACTTCATCAGCAATATTTGAAACACTTGATGCTTCACTTGCATTTTCTTGTGTAACTCTATCTAGCATAGTAACTGCATCATTGATTTGTTCAATACCTGTCATTTGTTCTCTTGACGCTGCACTTACATCTTCAATAATTGTAATTGTTTCACCAATATGACTATTTAATGTTTCATAACCACTAATCATATCAGTTGATATTTTTTTACCTTCATTTGCTTTTGCACTTGCTGATTCTACTAATGTTTTAATCTCATTAGCAGCTTCAGCAGATCTAGATGCTAGATTTCTAACCTCTTGTGCAACAACTGCAAACCCTTTACCTGCTTCACCTGCAGTAGCTGCTTCAACTGCTGCATTTAGTGACAGGATATTTGTTTGGAATGCAATTTGATCAATTACTGTAATTGCATCATTAATTGCTGTTACTTCATTGTTTATATCATCCATTGAACTTGCTGTTTCATTTGCAAGATCATGACCTTTATTTGCTGAATTTTTAACTAACTCACCAAGTTTTGCCATTTTTACTGAGTTATCTGCATTGTTTCTTGTAATACTTGTAATCTCTTCAACAGCAGCTGCTGTTTCTTCTAATGATGCTGCTTGCTGATTTGCTTTAGATGCAACATTTGATACACTTGTACTCATTGCTACTGCATTTGAATTTAATGTTTCACCATTTGTAAGGTTTGTTTTTGCATTTATTCTAAGTGAATCACCTAGTAAGTTTACACTTTGCATAACTGAAAGCATCTCTTCTTTTAAAGCAGGATTAATATCGATAGATTTTCTGAAATCATCATGTGTATATTCATTTAAAGTATCTTTTACAATATTAATATTCTTTCCACTCTCTTCTATCATTTGATTAGTAACTTTTACAAGCTCTCTAACCATGAAATTATCAGAAGTTGCATTTACTCTACATTTATAAATACCAGCTTGTAATTTATTCATAACAAGAACTACTTCACCAATAACTTTCATATCATCTTTTCTCATAGCATCAAAAGTATCTTTATGTTTCATAAGTGTATTAATAATTGCACCAATTTCATTATTTGGATTATATTCAATTTCTCTCATTCTGTTTGATTTCATAAAGACAAATTGAATTAATTCTTCCATAAAGAAGTTTATATCTTCAATACCTTTTTGTATTCGATTATTCAATAACCAAGCTACACCTGCAAAAGCAACTGCAAACACCACATTAATTGCAATTATTGCACTCGTAGATGAGCCATATACAATAGATACTGTTGATAAGGAAATAAATCCAACTTGAGCTAATAACATATTCATAAACATTCTTTGTTTATATGTGAATCCACTTTTTTTCATCAAAAATCCTTATTACTAAAATAATATGACACAAGTTTAACATATTAAAACTAAATAGTTTACAAAAGTTTATTTTAATTATTAAACATATTAAATTTTAAATAAAATATTGTGCTTCAATAGTTTTTAAATAAAATTTAACTATAATTGCATCGATTAAAAGATTTAAGTAGGGACATAGGTGCATTTATGTATTTATGGCTTATAGAATTATCTATAGGTTACGCTAGCCGAACAAAGCTTTTGACAAAAATATTTAAGGAAATTAAAATGAAGAAAATTTTATTTATGATGGTTGCTCTTGCAACTGCTGCTTTCGCTTCTGATGCTAATGTAGCTAACGAAACTTTAAAAGCTTACTCAGTACTTGCTGCTGGTGTTGGTCTTGGTCTTGCTGCTCTTGGTGGAGCTGTTGGTATGGGTAATACTGCTGCTGCAACTATTGCTGGAACTGCAAGAAACCCAGGTATGGGTGGAAAACTTATGACTACAATGTTCATTGCTTTAGCGATGATCGAAGCACAAGTTATCTATACACTTGTAATTGCTTTAATTGCATTATATGCAAACCCATTTTTAGGGTAGGCTTTACAAGCTATATAAAAAAGCCAAGTGGAAACACTTGGCTTTTTTTATTTAAAATATATGCAGATGTGGTGGAATGGTAGACACGCGGGCTTGAGGGGCTCGTGCTTTACGGCGTGTGAGTTCAAATCTCATCATCTGCACCAGAACCCTCAAAAAATTACACTGAGTGTGATTTTTTGAGGGTGATTTCCTTTTGGAGATTCACTGAGTGTAATTTTTTGAGGGTAATTTCCTTTCCAGATTCACTGAGGATGATTTTTTGAGAGTGATTTCTTTTTCAATATACAAAAATTAAATCTTCATCACAAATATCAAAGGAATACTACATGAATAACTTTTTTCAAGGACTAGAAAAATTACTAGAAGATAAAACTATTTCAAGTAAAATAGAATCATTTCACACTTTTTATAAAGAATTTAATTCAAATAATTTAAATTTCGAAAAAATAAATACTATTAAAGTTTTTGCAAACCCATCATATATAGATGAACTAAATGTTGTACCATCATATGAGATAAAAAATAAAAAAAATCTACATGAAAAAAGTGGTATTGCATTTTTATTGCACTCTATTGCTCATATTGAATATTCTGCTATTGACTTAGCACTTGATGCTTGCTATAGATTTCAAGATTTACCGCATGAATATTATATAGATTGGATGGAAGTTGCATCTGATGAAGTAAGACATTTTGAACTTATTTGTAAAGTTATGGAACAGTATAATATAAAATATGGGGACTTACCTGTACATTCAGGACTATTTGATGCTTCAATGAAGAGCTTAGATCTTATATCAAGAATGGCTTTAATACCAAGACATATGGAAGCAAATGGATTAGATTCTAATGCTTTTATAATATCTAAACTAAAAAAATTAAAAAATGTTGATAATGTAATTGAACTATTAGAGCTAATTTTAGAAGAAGAGATTGATCATGTGCTAAAAGGTGATAAGTGGTATAAATATGCTTGTAGTCAAAAAGAAAACTTTACGTGTAACTATTTTGATATAGTAAATAAAATTCATCCAAACTCCTTTAAAAGAAATAAAAACTTAAATATTAGTGCAAGAAAAAGAGCTGGATTTAGTGAAGAAGAGATTGAATATATGAAAAATCAATAAATTAGATTTTAAATTCTAATTCAACCTCTTTTGCTTTTTGAATTCCTATAAAAGTTAAACCATCATCATTTATATAGTTTAAACTTTTCAAAATTTTGATATATTTCTTACCAGTTTTACCATCAAATACTCTTGAATTTTCAAGTGTTTTTAAAACATCCGAAATAGTTTCATCTTCTAGTGCTTTATATATCCCTAAAAGTAAAACTCTTATCTCTATATTTTCATCTCCATTTATATCTTTCATAAAAATACTCTCCTATAATAAATTGCAGTAAGTATAAATGCTCCTGCTAAAATTGCTGTAATTATACCTAAACTTACAAATGTAGCCATAAAACCTATAAATAAAGTTGTAAATATATTCATAAACATAAAAACCATCTCATTATAAGACAATACTCTACCCAAAAACTTACCATCTACTTCTTCTTGAAGCATTGCATAAGTATATGACCATAAAGTAGTTGTAACAAATCCGGTAATAAATATTCCTATCAATCCAAAATAAAAATTATATTGAAAAATAGACCATAAAAATATACTAAATCCTTGAAATACAAATAAATAAAATAATCTTTGTTTATTTATCCAGTTTGTGATAAAAAATGGACCAATCATAAGTGCAAATGCTCTAATTCCATTTGTAATACCAATAGCAAGTGGTATAGAAATAATATATTTATAGTTATAATCCGCAAGCAGTGTAACAAGTGAATCAAAAGCTGTAAATCCAACAGTTCCATGTAAAAACATAAGATGCAATAAATGTTTATTTTGTTTTATATAATTAAATCCATCTTTAATATCTAAAAATATATGTTGACTTGCTTTTGTAAATGGAATATTTAAATTAGTATTAAATAAAATTGTAATTGCAATTAAAAAAAACAGTATATCTATAGTAAAAGCAGCTTGTGCACCAAAATTATGAACAACTATTCCACCTAGTGCCATACCTGCAGTAAAAGTAAAAGACCATATAATAGAATGTATCTCATTTGCTTTGCTTAGTAAATTACCTTCTAATATTTTGGGAAGTAATGTCATTTCTGAAGTAAAGAATATAGATGCACTTGCCATTCTAATAAATAATAATCCAATTAAAAAGTAAATATCATCTAAAGAATTAATAAAAAAAAGACAAACTGTCATTAAAACTTCAATACTAAGTAAAACTAGCATAAATTTTTTTAAAGGTAATCTATCTACTAATGAACCAGAAAAAGGTGATAACAAAATAGATGGTAAAAAGTTCATAGCAACTACACTTGAAATTATTAATGCACTAGCATTAAATTTAATAAGCATAGTATAAATAGCAACATGAGAAAACCATGCACCAAAATATGCAAATATTTGGATTAAAGAGAGTTGTCTAATAATTTTATTGTTTAGTAATAACTCTTTATATCCCAATATTTATTCTTTTATTTAAATGTTACTTTTAATACTTCTGAGAATTTTTTTATTTTAGGTAAAACTATTTCACATTTATATGATGAAATATGTTTAGAATCTGCAACTGTATGTATTTTATTTACTTTTAAATTAGTTTTTTTATCATTAATATAAATAGTTTTATTTTTAATACTATTTATCTCTTTTATTGGAACAAAAATTTCTAATTTCCCTTTTTTAAGATCATATGCAGTATAAAGTAAAGTTCCAGGATTTACATAGTCTCCCTCTTGAACATATATATTTGAAATATAAAGATTTTGAACTTTAAGATTTTTCTTTAATAATCTATCTTTTAATGTAGAAACTTTACTTTTCATATCACTTATATTTGAAACAATATTTAATATCTTAATTTCTTGATTATCTTTATCAAATTTTGATTTTGAAGATACCTTATTAAAACTTTTTAAAGTTCCTTTTTCAATCTCTAAAACTTTTTTTAGATTATCAAGTTTTATTTGAGATTGTTGTAAATCAATTCTATCGATTTTGCCATCAATTTTTACAATATAATTATTTTTTACAATTTTTGATTCTAAATTTTTATAAACTTTAATAACAGATCCACTTACTGCTGATTTTACATTATATGTATTTATTGGCTCTACAACTGAATAATAATCAGAAGCAAATAAAGTTGATGTTAAAAGTAAAATTGATAGTAATATTTTTTTATGATAGTTCATATTTAAATTCCTTGGGCTTTTTAAATGTGGTTTATTTTAGCTAAATAATGATTTATTTGGTATTATAATTTATACTTTGTGCCATAATATAAGCTGATGCCCAGGCCCAATGTAAATTATATCCACCACAAGCACCATCTACATCTAAAACTTCACCACAAAAATATAAATTCTTTTGTATTTTAGATCTCATTGTTTTATTGCAAATATCTTTAACATCAATACCACCAGATACTACTTCAGCACTATCAAAACCCTTTGTATCATATATATTAACTTTGATATTTTTAATATGATAAATAATATTATTTAAATCATTATTTGACAATTGTTTTATATATATAATATTTTTATCAATATATGCTTTTTGTAAAATAAATGGTATTAATTTTTTATTAATTAAACTTTCTAGCAAAAATTTAATCTCTTTATTTTTTAATAATTCTTTTCTTTGATTAAATAATTTAAATAAATATTTTTTATCCATATTAGGAAGTATATCAATATGTATTAAAACTTTTTTCTCTTTTTGTAAAGAAAAAGAAGCTTGTTTACTTAAATCCAAAATAGTATTTCCAGATAGTCCATAATTTGTAAATAATATATCACCACTTTGTTCTTCAACAAATTTATTATTTACATACAATTTCACAAGTGATGTAGTTTTTACACCACTTAATTTAAAAATTGATTTATCATCACTGATTAGTTGAACTAATGAGGGATAAGGTTTAATAATATTATGTTTGAATTTTTTTGCAATATCATATCCACTACTTGAACTTCCTAATTTTTTCATAGCTGCACTTCCACTTGCAATTATTAAAATATTTGACTTGTATTGTTTTGTTGAACTTTGTATTAGATATGTATTATTTTGGTATTTAATATTTTCAATAAATTCTTCAAATTTAAATATAACACCATACCTTAATGCTTCACTATATAATATATCACTTACGCTTGAAGCTTGCAATGATAAAGGATAAACTTTTGTTCCACTACCTTGCACAAGTAATAACCCTAAATTATTAAAAAACTCTTCAAATTTATTATAAGGGAAGTTTTCAATTGCAAATGATGGGAAATTTATTTCAGAAGAATGGAAATTTTTTAAAGAAAGATTTTGATTCGAGATATTACACTTACCATTTCCAGTTGCTAATATTTTTCTACCTGCTTTTGTATTTTTTTCAAAAACAGTAACATTAAAACCTTTTTTTGCAAGTATAATAGAAGATAATAAACCAGATGCACCTGCACCAAGTATCGAGATATTTTTATTCAATTATAAAATTTGCTTTTGTTACTTTATTATTATCAATAACTTTTAATGTCCAAAGTCCAGAAGTTCTACCTTTTATATATCTATAATCATATACAGATCCATGTCCAGCAGGTATTATCATAGCTCTAACTCTAGAAACTACACCATCTGGTTCATGCCATTCAAATTTTACAGTTTTATCTATATTAATTCTTTTATGTGTATATTTACATATAATTGAATTTTCATCTTTCAAAATAATACATTCTACTTTTGAACTTGTATCATTTGCCAGTAAACTAAGGCTATTTATACTTAATAACAGTAATATATTTATCAAAATTTTCTTCATAATTTCCCTTTTAGTATACTTTATTGTTCATATTAATTAATTACTAAATTTTTCTTTTTAAACTTTTTAAAGTTGTAATATGATGCATCTAATAAATTTATATTATATTTTACCTGATTATTACTAATATTTACATCTTCAAATAAATCTAAATTATTATATTGTAAATATTCCATCCCTAGTATTACAGAAAAATTAACCCAATTATACATAATATCATTTCCTAATAATTCAGTTTTATTTAAAAATTCTTTAGGGATTTTACTTATGCTATTTGCAATAACTAAATTTCTTCTATCATCTTTTTGTGTTAAAACTAAAAGTAACGGTGAGTAATTAACCTGAGTAGAAAATACTTCTGAAACATTAATATCATTTACCCTAAGTTGAGATAAAATAATTGAACTTTTAACTAATGAAGTATTTAAGATAACAGATGTGTTATTTAAATCATGTTTAGTAAAAAAATATTTAAAGTTTGTATTTCTAGATTTTAGTTTATAAGAAATAATATCTTTAGTTGCAGCTAATAAAAGTTTATTATGAAGTTTATTTCCAATAGCAGATGTATCATAAATTTCAACGATATTAGAATTAGCATTTTCTTGAATTTTCAAAAATTGTTCTTCATAACTAATAGAACCATATGTTATATTATCAAGATTAGGATACAAATTATTTTTATGAACTAATGGTAAATATAAAGTAAATAAATCAAGATTATTGTACTCAAAAAGATAATTTATATTTTTATCAGTTATCATAAAAATTACTTTTGTAAGATTTTGATCTTTTAATTTATCTAATACAGCAAATATTTTTTCTTTGTTTTCCAATTCAATATCAAATGCTTTTAATCTTGAATTTTTGTTTTCACTAATTAAATACGACATAGCAATATTGCTAGCTTCTATTGCATATTTTCCTATTATTTTTGATGCATAAACCATAGCAATATTATTATTCTCAAGCAAATCATCATCATTAACTAAAATAAGTTCTTTTTGAAGTAAAGGCTCAATACTTTTATTATTATCTAAAATAATATAATGTCTTTGAGGTGTATTTGTACATGAAACAAATACAAAAATAGTAATAATAAAAAATATAATATTTTTCAAAAAGTCTCCATTATTAATTTAATTTTTTGTAAGTCTAGCAATGTATCTTTTTTTAATGATGGATTTCTTCTTAATATTTCAGGATGATACATTACTAGTAAATTTATATCTTTATATTTTAACATACTTCCTCTAATATTATTAACATTTACATTATTATTTAATAGATAATTATAGCTATCACCTAGCATAATAATAAGCTTTGGTTTTAATAATTCAATTTGTTTATTTACATAATCTTTACAAATATTGATTTCAGCTTCACAATTTATTTGAGTTTCAACATCACATTTAATAATAGAAAGTAGATTTACGTCATCTATTGAAAGATTTAATACATTTTTTAACATAGCATTAAACAACTCATCATTAGTATCTAAATTAAACGTACTTATAAATAAAATATCTTTATTGATTTTTATTAAATTTGTTAATTTATTATTTGATTTATTACTAAATGTGCAAAGTGAACAATTATTTATTATAGAATCAATTTCTTTAATATTATTAGGTAATCTAAAAGTTATATTTTGACTTGATATATCTATATCATTGTGATATTTATAACCTAATATTTTTGATATATATAATTGATTTAAGAGTTTATTTTTTTTATTTAATTGCATTTGTAATTATACCAAAATTATGTGATATATATGAATTTGTAGTTTTATATTATTTACTTTAATATATAAACTTGAGTAAGATATATATTAAAGATTTAAAATAATAATTATAAATAATTTTAGTTAAATACTAAAACTATTTATATCTATGAGTAATTCTACCTTTATCTAAAGAATAAGGTGTAATTTCTACTCTTACTTTATCATTTAGTAAGATTTTAATATAATGCATTCTCATTTTACCAGAGATGTGACATAATACAACATGTCCGTTATCTAATTCTACTCTAAATGTTGCATTTGGCAACACTTCTTTTACTTGTCCATCTATAACGATTACGTCATCTTTTGCCATTTTTTCCCTTTTAGCTTTATAATTATATTGTTGTAAGTATTTCGGCTTTACCGTTTACTATAGCAACTTGGTGTTCATAATGACTAGCTCTTAAGCCATCAGTACTTCTAACAGACCAATCATCATTTTTATCAATAACTGGTTCTCTTTCTTTTTGACATATCATAGGTTCTAAACAAAAAACCATACCATTTTTTATTTTAGGACCTTGTTTTGCCTTTTTACCTTCAAAATAATTAGGTATTTCTGGATCACAATGAGGCTCTTTACCTATACCATGTCCACAAAATCTAACTAAAGGTACAAAGCCTCGATTAAGAATAAATTCTTCAATAGCTAAACTAAGCTCTTTAAATCTCATACCTTCTTCTATAATATCAATAGCATAATATAATGCATCTTTACTACAAGCTATAAGTTCTTCGTCTTTTTTTGATATTTTTCCAATAGGCATAGTAATTGCTGCATCACCATACCAACCTTCAATCTCACTTCCAATATCAATACCAAGTATATCACCCTCTTTTAGAATATCAGATGTAGGAACTCCATGAATTACTACTTCATTTAATGAAGTACATATTGCATTTGGAAAACCATAAAGTCCTTTAAAAGATGGTCTTGCTCCAAGTGAATTAATATACTCATCACCCATCTTATCAACTTCTAAAAGACTCATTCCAGCTTTTACGTTTTCTTCTAGATATTTTAAAGTTTGAGCAACAGCTTTACCTGCTACTCTTAACTTTTCAATCTCATTTAAATTTCTTAATGGAATTGCCAATTATAATCCTACTGCACTTAATGTGTTATATTTATTCATGTATTGTTGAGCTTCAATTTTTCTCATTGTATCAATTGCAACTTGAACAACAATCATAACTGCAACTCCTCCAAAGAAAAATGGTACTCCCATTGCCTTAACTATAAGCCAAGGAACAGTAGCAACAGCACCTAGATATACAGAACCCCAAAGTGTTAATTTACTTGCAGTTTCATTTAAAAATTCAGATGTACTTCCTCCAGGTCTAACACCTGGTATAAATCCACCTTGCTTTTTAAGATTTTCAGCTATATCTTTTGCATTGAATGTTATCGATGCATAAAAATAAGCAAAAAATACTACAAATAGAAAAGTTAATAAATTGAATGTATATGAATTAGGATTTAAAAAATCACTAATCATAATCATTGTTTCACTTTTACTACCTTGTAAGATAGTAGCAGGAAACATCAAAATCGCAGATGCAAAAATTACAGGAATAACACCAGATAAGTTTAACTTAATAGGTATATAATTCATAATTTTTTTATTTTGATTTTGCATCATAACTTTTCTACTGTAAGAAACAGGAACTCTTCTTTCAGCTAATTCTACATAAATAATAAATCCAACAGTAGCGAGTATTATTACTAATAAAGCTATTACTGTTAAGAAATTCATTTGTCCATTATTAACTAAATCTACTGTACCACCTATTGCACCAGGAATTGCAGAAACAATACCAGCAAAGATAATTAAACTGATTCCATTACCAATACCTTTTTGTGTGATTTGTTCACCAATCCACATCAATAAAATAGTACCTGTAACCATCGAAACAGTTGCAATAGCAATAAATGTATCCATATCAAGCATAATAGCACTATCACCATTTCTACCAGTCATAGAATTAAGACCCATAGATACTCCAATTGCTTGGATTATTGTAATAACAATAGTTGCGTAACGAATGATTTGCATATATTTTTGCATCCCATCTCTCTCTTTTTTCATTTTACCAAGAGCAGGGAATGTAGCAGCTAGTAATTCCATAATAATAGATGCTGTGATGTATGGCATAATACCAAGAGAAATGATACTCATTCTCTGAACAGCATTACCACTAAACATATTTGCCATACCTAAAGCATTATTACTATTAGAATCGAAGAATTCTTTTATAACATTAAGATCAACACCAGGTACTGGCACGTATGCCAGAATTCTGTATATTAAAATAAACCCTAAAGTAATTAAGATTTTATTTAATAGATCTTTATTCACAATTATTTACCTGTTGTTGTAACGTTTTCGTCTTTAATTTTAGCAGCTAAATCTTTAGCAGTTGCTCCAATTAATTTAACTTTTTGTACAGAAACAGATAATTTATAAACTGATTTGATTGTTTCTAAAGTGATTTCAGATAATTCTGCAACCGCTTTAACTTTATCAACATTTATAGAATATGCTTTAGTAACTCTTGATGTGAATCCAACTTTTGGAAGTCTTCTGTGAATTGGCTGTTGACCACCTTCAAAACCTCTTTTAATTTTGTATCCAGATCTAGATTTTTGACCTTTTTGACCTCTAGTAGAAGTCTTACCCATACCAGAACCAGAACCTCTTCCTACTCTTTTTCTATTTTTAGTAGAACCTTCTGCTGGTTTTAAATCTTGTAAAATTGACATATATTATCCTTTAATTCTAGCTAATGCTTGAACAGTTGCATTTACTAAGTTATTAGGATTATTAGAACCTAATGACTTAGCAATAATATCAGTAACACCAGCAAGCTCTAGAACAGGTCTAGCAGCACCACCAGCAATAAGACCTGTACCCGCAGATGCAGGCTTAAGTAATATTCTACTAGCATTATATTTATGTTCAATATCATGGTTAATTGTTGTACCATTTAAATTAACTTTTACAAGTGATTTAAATGCATCATCAAGTGCTTTTTTAATAGCATCTGGAACTTCTTTAGCTTTACCAGTTCCAACACCAATAGTACCATTTTTGTCTCCAACAACAACTAAAGCAGTAAATCTAAATCTTCTACCACCTTTAACAACTTTTGTAACTCTACCGATATTTACGATAGCTTCTTCGAAATCATCTCTATTAATTGACATTGTTCAACCTTATAATTTGATGCCATTGTCTCTTAGTGCGTCAGCAAATGCTGCAACTACACCATGATACAAGTAACCATTCTTATCAAATACAACTGATTCAATATTTTTTGCTTTTAAGTTTTCAGCCATAGCAGCTCCAACTTTAACAACATTTGCTTTATTCACACTAATTTTCATTGCTCTACTATCAACAGATGCAAGTGTTTCACCAGTTACATCATTGATTGCTTGTGCATAAAAATATTTGTTTGATTTAAAAACACTTAATCTTAAAACATCTGCATTACCAGAAATTTTTCCTCTTACTCTTCTTTTTCTTCTTAGTCTAAGAGAGTTTTTCTTTGCTAAATCTTTAATTCTACTCATATTGTCATACCTTACTTAGCTGTTTTTCCGGCTTTTCTAACGATAACCTCGTCAGTGTACTTAACACCTTTACCTTTATACGGTTCTGGTTTTCTGTAGCCTCTAATGATTGCAGCAGTTTGTCCAACAGTTTGTTTACTACTACCTTTAATATTTATAATATTCTTTTCAACTGAAATTTCAATTCCTTCTGGAATTTCAAAGTTAATTGGGTGAGAATATCCTAATTGAAGTTCTAAAACTTTACCTTTAACAGCAGCTCTATAACCAACACCGTTGATTTCTAAAGATTTTGTAAATCCAGTAGTTAGACCAATAATTGCGTTAGCAGTTAATGCTCTATAAGTTCCCCAGAAAGCTGAATTTTCTCCAACTAGTGTAAAGTTTACACTTTTTTCTGAAACTTCAATTCCAACTCTGTTATGTGTTTCAATTTCAATAGCATTGCTACCTTTTTTAACTACAACAACAGAACCGTTTACTGTTACTTCAACTCCTGCAGGAATTTCAATAGGTTTTTTACCAACTCTTGACATTACTACTCCTTACCAGATAGAAACTAATAGTTCACCACCAACATTTTGTTTATAAGCTTCATCATTAGCCATAACACCTTTGTTAGTTGATACTATAATAGTTCCATATCCATTTTTAAAACTTTTAAGTTCTGAAGCGTTTTTATAAACTCTTCTTCCTGACTTAGAAATCCTTTTTACTTCGTTAATTACACCATTGTCGTTATCATCATATTTTAAAACAACTTTCACTGCTTTTTTATTATTATCTAACTCTTCAACATTGAAACTTTCAACATACTCTTTCTTTACTAAAACTTCTAAAACTGCAACTACAGTATTAGAATGAATTAGTGTCGTAACGTCAAGTTTTCTCATAGAAGCATTTCTAATTCGAGTAATTGCGTCTGCGATTAAATCATTCATCATGGGCTTTATCCTCTTTTTATTTTTTATATTACCAGCTGGCTTTTCTAACACCAGGTAATAAACCTTCGCTAGCCATTTTTCTTAAACATATTCTACAAATACCAAAATCTCTATATACAGATTTTGGTCTTCCACAAATTGAACATCTTGTATAAGCTCTACTTGAAAACTTAGGTGTTCTATTTGCTTTTGCAATCATTGATTTCTTTGCCATATTATGAATCCTTTCTTGTAAATGGTACGCCTACTAATTCAAGTAATCTGAACGCTTGTTCATCACTATTAGTAGATGTAGTAATTGAAATATTCATACCATGAGTTTGAATAATATTATCATATTCAACTTCTGGGAACATTAATTGCTCAGTAAGACCAAAGTTAAAGTTACCATGTCCGTCAAAACCATTCTTGTTTAAACCTCTAAAATCCTTTACTCTTGGAAGAGCAATTGAACAAAGTTTATCCATGAATTCATACATTCTTTCACCTCTTAAAGTAACTTTTACACCTACAGGCATATCTTCTCTTACTTTAAATCCAGCAACAGATTTTTTAGAATTAATTGTAACTGCTTTTTGTCCAGCAATTAAAGATATAGTATCATTAATGTTTTGCATTAATTTTGTATCTTTCATAGCTATACCAGCACCAACAGAAATTGTAACTTTTTCTAAAGAAGCAGTTAACATTTTGTTTTGTACAAACTCAGCTTCTAAAGCTGGTTTGATTTCACTTTTATATCTTTCAAATAATCTAGCAGCCATCTTATTCACCTTCTACTTTAGCAACATTAGAGATGTCAATTGGCATCTCTTTGTTTATAAAACCACCATCAGGATTTTTATCTTGATCAGGTTTAATTGTTTTTTTAGCGATTTTACAATCTTTAACAATAACTTTACCAGCTTTAGGATCTACTGATAAAACTTCAGAAACTTTACCTTTATCATCACCAGTTAAAATTTTAACTGAATCACCTTTTTTAATTTTTAATGCCATACTATATTACCTCCGGTGCAAGTGAAACAATTTTCATGAAACCAGAATATCTTACTTCTCTAGCAACAGGTCCGAAAATTCTTGTTCCAATTGGTTCTTTTTTAGCGTCAAGTATAACAGCTGCATTGTCATCAAATCTAATTAATGAACCGTTTTCTCTTTGAACTTCTTTCGCAGTTCTAACGATAACAGCTTTAACAACCTGACCTTTTTTAACTTTTCCACCATGTGGAATAGCTTTTTTAACAGATGCAACGATTACATCACCAACAGATGCATATCTTCTTTTAGATCCACCTAAAACTTTGATACACATGATCTCTTTAGCACCACTATTGTCTGCTACATTTAATCTTGTAAAACTTTGTACCATTAGTTAGCTCCTGTTGACACGATTGTTTTTAATCTAAAAGATTTAGTTTTAGATAAAGGTCTACATTCAATAGCAATAACATTATCTCCAACTTTAACTTCATTTCTTTCGTCATGAACTAAATATTTTTTAAATCTCTTTACAGTCTTATGGTATTTTGGATGTAAAACTTTTCTTTCTACTAGAACAGAAACAGTTTTATCTCCAGAATTTTTTACAACAATACCTTGGATTTCTCTTTTATGTGTACTCATATTATTATCCTTAGTTTGCACGAGCTGCAGTCATTGCAGTTTGAATTTGAGCTATATCTTTTTTAGCAGCTTTTAATTCACTTGTGTTTGTTAATTGCATTGTTTTTAATTTAGTTTTTAATTCAAACAATAACACCTTTTTCTCTTTTAAAAGAGCTGTTAACTCTTCTAAACTTTTTTCAGTTAAATTAGAATATGTCATTTTCAGCCTCTATTGTTACAATTTTTGTTTTAAATGGTAATTTGTGAATAGCTAAAGTTAAAGCTTCTCTTGCAAGACTCTCTTCAACACCAGCCATTTCAAAACAAATTCTACCTGGTTTGATATTCATAACCCATTTGTCAACTGATCCTTTACCCTTACCCATTCTTGTTTCAAGTGGTTTAGCAGTTAAAGGTTTATCAGGAAATACAGTAATCCATATTTTACCAGTTCTTTTTACTTTTCTTGTCATAGCAACTCTGGCAGCTTCTATTTGTCTAGAATCAATTCTACCGTGCTCAGTAGCTTTAAGACCAATTGTTCCATAAGCTAGTTGATTACCGTTAGAAGCCATACCTCTGTTACGACCCTTCATTACTTTTCTGTATTTAGTTCTTTTAGGCATTAACATAATTAGTTACCTCTTCTATTATTAGATGGTCTTCTTTTTTTCTCAGAAGTTTCTTCTTTATCAGCTTGGATACCTTTCGCAAGTACTTCACCTTTGAAGATCCAAACTTTAATACCAATACAACCATAAGTTGTATGACCTTCAGCAAAACCATAATCGATTCTTGCTCTTAAAGTATGTAAAGGAACTCTACCTTCTAAGTACCACTCAGTTCTAGCCATTTCAGCTCCACCAAGTCTACCAGAAACAGAAACTTTAATTCCTTTAGCACCAGCTTTGATTGCATTTTGCATAACTCTTTTCATAGCTCTTCTAAATGCAACTCTTCTTTCTAATTGTTGTCCAACATTTTCAGCAGCTAATTGAGCAGAAAGGAAAGGTTTTCTTTCTTCTTTAATATTAACAGCTATTTCTTTTCCAACAAGTTTAGTAAGATTATTTTTAAGTTTTTCAACATCAGCACCTTTTTTCCCGATAATAATACCAGGTCTAGCAGCAACGATAGTAACTCTAACTTTTTTAGCAGTTCTCTCAATTAATGTTTGAGCGATTCCAGCATAATAAAGTTCTTTTTTAACAAATTTTCTTATTTTATCATCTTCAGCAATATTTGCTGGCATTTTAGAAAAACTTGGAAACCATCTAGATTCCCAGTTTCTATTAATACCAAGTCTTAGTCCAATTGGATTTACTTTTTGACCCATTACTTGTCTCCTTCTATTTTTGCAACTTCAACATAAATATGTGCCATTGGCTTATGTTTAGGTGATGCACTTCCTCTAGCTCTTGGAGTAAATCTCTTAAGAACTGGTCCTCTATCTACTCTACAACTAGTTACTATTGCTTCTTCTGGCTCTAAACCAGCATTTGCAACAGCAGAAGCAACAACTTTAGAAATAATTCCAGCTGCTTTATTAGGTGTAAATTCTAAAGATGCAATTGCAACTTCAGCGTTCATACCTTGAACTTCTCTAGCTATAAGTCTAGCTTTAATCGGAGAAAGTCTTACGAATTTTAATGTAGCTTTACTCATATTGATTAACCTACCTTTCTTTGAACAGAACCTTTATGGCCCTTAAATGTTCTAGTTGGTGCAAATTCACCTAATTTGTAACCTACATGATTTTCAGTTACATTAACAGGAACGAAATTTCTTCCGTTATGTACTGTAAATGTTAATCCGATCATATCAGGTAAAATCATACTTCTTCTTGACCAAGTTTTGATTGGTTTTTTATCACCACTCTCAATTGCTTTAGCTATTTTTTTAGCTAAATGAGCATCAATAAATGGACCTTTTTTTATACTTCTTGCCATGTTATACCCTTACTTCTTTTTTCTTGAAATGATTAGTTTATCACTAGCTTTTTTCTTTCTAGTTTTATAACCTTTAGTTGGCATACCCCAAGGAGTAACTGGATGTCTTCCTGAGTTAGTCTTACCTTCACCACCACCATGAGGGTGATCAATAGGGTTCATCGCAGATCCTCTTGTTTGAGGTCTTTTACCCATATGTCTTTGACGTCCTGCTTTACCAATTACAGTATTAGAGAAATCTTCATTTCCAACAATACCAATAGTAGCCATACAAACACCAAGGATTTTTCTCATTTCACCTGATGGTAATCTTAAGATAACATATTTTTCTTCTCTACCCATAACTTGAGCATATCCACCAGCTGATCTTGCAATTTGACCACCGTGACCTGGTTGCATTTCAATATTATGAACCATTGTTCCAACAGGAATATTCATAAGTTGCATTGCATTTCCAGATTTAATATCAAGTCCAGAAACAGCTGAAGAGATAACTGTACCAACAGTTAATCCACTTGGTTGTAATATATATCTTTTTTCACCATCTGCATATGTAACTAAACAAATTCTACAGTTTCTATATGGGTCATACTCAATAGTACTTACAGTTCCAGGAATATCTAATTTATTTCTTTTGAAATCAATAATTCTATATTGCTTTGGTGCACCAGCTTGTCTATGTCTAGATGTAATTCTACCGTTATTATTTCTACCAGCGTGAGCTTTTACTTTTACAAGTAATGATCTAACTGTAGCTTTAGATGTAATATCAGCTGAATCCATAACTGCCATAAATCTTCTAGCAGGTGTAATTGGTCTAAATTTTTTAATTGCCATTCTTACTTCCTTATGCTGAAAGGTTCGCTATTTCAGCGCCCTCAGGTAATGTAACATAGAATTTTTTGAAATCTGGTCTTGAACCAAGCTTTCCTCTAAATCTTTTAACTTTACCATTTTGTCTTAATGAATTAACTTTTTTAGGTGTAACACCAAAGTATTCTTTAAAAACCTCTTTAAGTCCATTTTTAGTCATTCTTGGACTTGTTTGTACAACGATTACTCCATGTTCTTGAAGTTCAATTGTTTTTTCTGTATAAATTATTGATTTGATATCAGTAATATCTGCCATTTTTATACCCTACCCTTATATTAAGCTATCAATTACAGCTTTTTCAATTAAAATTGAATGGTAAGCTGCAACAATATATGCATTTAATTCTGATTTTTCGATCACATAACAGTTTTTAATATTTCTGAACGCTAAGTATGTTTGCTCATCAAAGTTTTCTACTACTATAAGTAAATCTCTTTTGTTCATTGTATTAACGATTGCAGCAGCATCTTTAGTTTTTCCAGATTCAACTTTAATAGAATCAACTACAGATATAGCTCCTCTCTCAGCTTGTGCATTAATAGCATAGTTAAGAGCAAGAACTTTTTGCTTTTTGTTAATTTTTTGGTTGTAGTTTCTATCAGATGGTCCAAATACTTGACCCCCTCCAACGAATAATGGTGATCTTTTTGATCCATATCTAGCCCCACCAGATCCTTTTTGAGCCTTAGGTTTTTTACCACCACCTCTAACTGCAGATCTATTTTTAACTCTTGCTGTATTTGCTCTTAAAGAAGATAAATACGATTTTACATATAAATGTAAGTTATGCGCGTTGATACCTTCAAATTTTTCACCTAAAACTAACTCTCCGTTAGCTTCAAATTTATCATTTAAAACGATTAATTTACTCATTATGCTATCCTTACTCTACCAAAAGATCCGTTTGAACCAGCAACTGAACCTTTAAGTACTAAAATTCCAGTTTCTGCATCAAAAGAAACAATATCGTTCTTATGTGTTGTAGTTGCACAACCATAATGACCTGGCATTTTTTTACCTGGTTGAACTCTACCTGGCCACTCTGCATTACCAATAGAACCAGTTCTTTTACCCATTCTATGTCCGTGTGATGCTCTACCACCTGCAAAATTCCATCTTTTTACAACACCAGAAAAACCTCTACCTTTAGAAGAGAATGTAGATTTAATTACAACACCTTCAACAAGTGCTGATGTATCTAAGTCTCCTGCTTCAGTGTTAGAAGTTGCAACTGTAGCAAATCTGTTAAATTCTTTGCTTAAGCTATATTTCTTTTGCTGACCTTCAATAGTCTTATTAAGTTTTTTACCACTAGCATATGCAACTATAGCTGTTCCGTCAGTAACTTCACATACTTTAGTTTCAACTACTTTTACAAGTGTTACAGCAATAGCAGGTACAGTAATAGTTCTACTCATTCCGATTTTTTCAACAATAAATTCCATTTCGTACCTCCTATTCTTTTCCCATTGATCTAACTTCAACGTCCACTTCTGGAGCTAAGTCAAGTTTCATCAATGAATCAATTGTATCTGGCGTAGCAGACATAATATCAATAACTCTTGAGTGAATTCTAATTTCGAATTGCTCTCTTGAAGACTTATTAACGTGTGGTGATTTAATAACAGTATATCTTCTGAATTTAGTAGGCATTGGTATTGGCCCAATTAATTCAGCTCCTGTTCTCTTAATAGCTTCAATAATTGAAGCAACTGATCTATCTAAAACTCTATGATCGTAAGCTTTAAGCTTTAATCTAATTTTTTCCATTTTTTTCCTTTAAAGAACTCGTCAGGTTTTGTTTTATTACACCCTAACAGATATGTATGAACGCGGATTATAACCAAATTATTATTAGATGTCAATGAAATAGGTTCATTTATTGTAAAATTAATGATTTTATTTCCTTTTAAAAAGGAATAGTATATAATAGATTATGAAAACATTACAAAATATATATGACAATAAGATAAATTTTCCTACTTTTTTTGAAAGAAAAATTAGAATTAATAGTAATAAAACAATTTTATATGGAGCTAAGTCTTCTGGAAAAACATTTTTAATATATGATTATTTATCACAATATGAAGATAAAAACTATATATATATAGATGAAAATGATTTTAGATTTACTAAATTTTCAACAATTGATTTAGAAGAATTTATAGAATCTAACAATATACAAATATTAGTAATTGAAAATTATTCAAATACTATTGTACTTCCAAAAGTTGATTCAATTATATTAAGTACAAAAAATAATTTTAATTTAGATGGATTTGATATTGTTGAAGTATTACCTTTAGATTTTGAAGAATACATATTATTTGATACAAAACATCAAAATACAACTAATAGTTTTAATAGTTTTTTAAAATATGGAAACTTACCAGAAATAATTGAATACCGAGAATTTAAAAAACAACATAGAAATCAAGAACTTTTATCATTATATGAAAATAACCAAACTTCTCTTGAAATATTAAAACTACTTATTAAATCATCAGGAGAAACAAAATCACCTTTTTGGCTTTACGGAATATTAAAAAAAGAGATAAAAATATCAAAAGATTTTTTTTACAATAAGATAAAACAATATGAGCAAAATTCTATAATCTTTTTATGTCAAAAATATAATCAACCAAAAGCCGTTAAAAAAATATTTTGTTTTAATCATGCATTAATAGATGTTGTTTTATATGAAAAAAAGTTTGCAAATATATTTGCGAATATGATTTTTTTAGAATTATATACTAAATTTGATGATATATATTATATGGATGGAGTTGACTTTTATATTCCTAGCCAAGGTTCACTTATAATATCAATGCCATTTTTTAATAAGAATTTATTTTCAAATATTTCAAATAAATTATTAAAATCAATTGATGGCTTAGAAATAAATACTATTACAATAGTGACAATTAGCAATTATGATACAATGCATTTAAATGAAATAGTTTGTGATATTATGCCATTTTACGAATGGGCATTTACAAACTAAAGGAAGATTATATATGAAAAATTTATGCGGAATTGATGAAGCAGGAAGAGGACCACTAGCAGGTCCAATGACAGTAGCTGGTGTTGTATTTATAAATAGTATTGATGGACTTGATGATAGTAAAAAATTAACTGAAAAGAAAAGAGAAGCATTATTTAGAATTATAAAAGAAAATAGTATTTTTCATATTGTTACAACTACAAATGAACAAATAGATAAAGATGGTTTATCTTTATCTATAAAAAATAGTATTAAAGAGATTATGAAAAATATAAAAGCAAAAAGCTATTTAATGGATGGCAATACAACATTTGGGATAGAAGGGTTAGATTGTTTAATAAAAGCTGATCAAAGTGTCAAAGAAGTAAGTGCAGCTTCTATATTAGCAAAAGTTACTCGTGATAGATATATGAAAGAGATATCTAAAGATTATCCATTATATAATTTTGATAAACATAAAGGATATGGTACAAAAGCTCATATAGATGCAATAAAACTAAATGGCTTTTGTAAATTACATAGGATATCTTATAAGATTAAAGGGATTAACTCTTAATCTTATAAATATAAATTATAATTCAAATTTTCTTTTTAATTTATCAAAATAAATAACTGTTTTATTGTACAAATATAAATGGAAGCATAAATAATAAATATGCAATTAAATTAGCTTGTATAATTTCATTTGCAACAAGTATTAAAATAGGAATTACAATCCATAATGATGGACTAGCTTCAATTGAGATACTATATCCAAACATATTTTTAAATCCTAAAAGTACTTTTAAAATTAATAATAAAATTGAAATAGAAGAGAAGAAAATAGCTCATTTATCTCAATATTATGCGACATAGCACCAGGTGCGTAAATCCAACACCAACCATCACAAATGCAAAAATTAATATCATTTGAGATAAATTGTTGTTATTAGTAAAATCAAAATCGCCTGTTGTTAAAAGACGTGTAAAATATTCCATCAATATTTTTAGTGCAAAATAACCAACAACTGCAAAACCAATAAGTGCAAATGGAAATAAATATTCTACAACACTCCAAAGACAGGAACAAATAAAGCACCTAATACAAAACATACATTAATAGTCATGGCAAATATAAGTGGTGATGCCATAATTGTTACTTCTGCATTAGATATTACCATTTTTCTATATTCATCTGTTAATTTAAAATGTAAAAAAGCAAATGAAACAATAAATACTAGTGAAAATGCAATAACAAATGAAAGCCAATCACCTTTAAGTAAGGCAGGGTATGTAAAATCAATGTTGTCATTGGTACACCTTTATGTGGTACTAAAAACATAAGATACATAAAAAATTAAACATCCAAACCGCCAGCACCAAGTGTCCTAAAAAATACATATGAGAATAATTTTTTCTTAATATATAAGAATCCTTTTTAACTAAAATAATTTAGGATTATAGATTAAAATTATTAAGAAAATATTAAAAGAAATACCGATGTATACGCTATTTGTATTACAAAAATGATACATCCAATGAATAAAGCTTTTTGTCCATTTTCCTTTATGCTTGAAAAGCTTATTTTTAAGCCAATAGCAGCCATAGCAATAATTAGTGCATATTTACTAATCATAGAAATTATATTTACAATATTTTCTGGTAAAACTTGTAATGTTGCAATAATAGATAAAACTATAAACCCAACAATAAACAATGGAATATTTTTCAATATATTTTTTGAGCTTTTATCATTATTATTTGTTGAAGAGTACACATATAATAGGATAATTATTAATGGTGTAAGCATTAGTACTCTACCCATTTTAACTACAGTTGATACTTGACCAGAAGTTTCACTAATTGCAAATCCTCCAGCAACTGCTTGACCAACTGCTTGCAATGTGTTACCTACAAGTATACCAGCTTTGGTATCATCAAATCCCAATAATAATGCTATAAAAGGAACTAAAAATATACCAATAGTACCTAGAAAATTTACAACAGCAACAGAGATACCAACTTCATCTTCTTTTGCTTTTACAATACCTTTAGTAGCTCCAATTGCACTTGCACCACAAACACCATTTCCAATACCTAACATTAGCGCAAATTTATTATCAATATTAAAGAACCTAGAAACCAATAATGCACTAAAAATTGTAACCATCATAGCTGTAATAATTAAAATAATTGTACTTGTACCTAAAGCTGCTAAAACTGAAAAATCTAAATTAATACCTAATAACATAATTGCAAATGATAAAATTGATTTTTCAGCATATGTAATACCTACTTTATAACTATCATCTATTTTTATTAAATTAGAATAAACAATTCCAATAATGATAGCTATTGCAACTGAACCAATTGATATATAAAAAGATAACAAATATGCAAAAAAAGCCAAAGCACCAGATAATAAAATACCTTTAATCATATATTTTCTTTTACAAACTTTAAGGCAAACTCTTTTGCATCATTAATCTTTGAAGAATCTTTTCCACCTGCTTGTGCAAAATCTGGTCTTCCACCACCTCCACCACCAACAATAGGAGCTACTGCTTTAATCCAATCTCCAGCTTTAATAGAAGCATTTTTAACACCACTTACTAACATAACTTTATCACCTTTTGCTTGTAGTAATAAAATAGCAACGCTATCATATTTATTTTTATTGTCATCTACAAGTTTTTTAATATCACCATTTGCAACAATATCAACAATAACTTTTGTTCCATCAATATCAAATTCTTCTAATGATGTAGTAACATTGTTATTAGCTTCATTTAATTGTGTTTTTAATATTTTAATTTGCTCTTTTAATTTATTGATACCTTGTACAATATCTTTATTTTTTACTTCAATTTCTATTTGATTTAATTTTTGTAAAGCATTTGATGCATAATTAATAGCAGAAAGTCCACATACTGCTTCAATTCTTCTTACCCCTGCACTTACGCCAGATTCTTTTGTAATATAAAAACTTCCAATATGGCCTGTATTTTTTACATGTGTTCCACCACAAAATTCTACACTCATATCTCCAAATTCAACAACTCTTACAGTATCACCATATTTTTCACCAAACATAGCAATTGCACCTTTTTTCTTTGCATCTTCAATATTAAGTTCTTCAGTCGTACCTTTTAAATTATGTGCAATAGCAGAATTAACTATATCTTGAACTTCAACTAATTGTTCAGATGTAAGGGATTTAGGATATGTAAAATCAAATCTTAGTCTTTTATCATCATTTAAAGAACCAGCTTGAGAAACTGTATCCCCTAAAACAATTTTTAATGCACTTTGAAGTAAATGTGTTGCACTGTGATGTTTTGAAACTTCATCTCTATTTACTACAACTGCATCAACAACTTCTCCTACATTTAAAGAAGATGAAGCAACTTTAACTTTAGACATATTCATACCAAAGAATTTTTTAGTTTGACTAATTATTGCAATATGTTCACCATCTTCTAAAGCACCAACATCACCATTTTGACCACCTGAAGTTGCATAAAATGGTGTTTTATCTAACATTATCCAACCATTTTCATTTGTATTTAATACTTTTGTTTCTTTAAAATCTTCTGTAAGAAGTGCAACAATTGTACTTTTTGATTGTTTATTTTCATATCCAATAAATTCATTTATTCCAACTGTATCTAGTAGCTTTTTAAAATCACCACTAGAAGATTCGTCTCCACTTCCTTTCCAAGCTGATTTTGCTTTTGCTCTTTGTTCATCCATACATTTATCAAACATTTTATTATCAACTTTAAGATTTTTTTCTCTTAACATATCTTCTGTTAAATCTAAAGGGAAGCCATGAGTATCATATAGTAAAAATGCTACTTCACCTGAAAATACTTCTTTTGTATTTTTTAATTCTTCACTAAATAGTTGCATACCACTTGCAATAGTTTTAAAGAATCTATCTTCTTCTAGTTTTACTTGTTCTTGTATAAAGTCATATTTTTCTTTTAAATCAGGATATGCTTCACCCATCATAGAAGTAAGTTGTTCAATTATTTGACCCATAAATGCTTTTCTAAATCCAAGTAAATATCCATGTCTTACTGCTCTTCTTAATATTCTTCTAGCAACATACCCACGACCAACTTTATCAAACAATATACCTTGAGATAACATAAATGCTACTGTTCTAACATGGTCTGATATAACTCTAAAACTTGCTATATTCTTTTCATTTATTTTAGATTCACTTATAGATTCTATTTTTTTAATCAATGGCTTAAATTGTGAAGAATCAAAGTTATTTAAAACACCCTCTTTTATTGCAACAACTCTTTCAAGTCCCATCCCTGTATCAATTGAAGGTTTAGGCAGAGGAACTAATGTACCATCTTTTTGTCTATCATATTGCATAAATACTAAGTTCCAAATTTCCAAAAATCTATCACCTTCTCCACCCATTTTATCTTCAGGGCCATTAAAGTTTTCACTTCCTTGATCATAAAAAATTTCACTACAAGGACCACAAGCCCCAGTATCACCCATAGACCAGAAGTTATCCTTATCTCCAAATCTAATAATTCTATCTTCAGATATATGATTCTTCCATAAATCATAAGCTTCATCATCATTATCGTGTACTGTAACCCAAAGTTTATCAACCGATAAATCTAAATTAATAGTTAGAAATTCCCAAGCATGAGAAATCGCATCTTTTTTAAAATAATCACCAAAGGAAAAGTTACCAAGCATCTCAAATAATGTATGGTGTCTTGCAGTATAACCCACATTTTCTAAGTCATTATGCTTTCCACCAGCTCTTATACATAGTTGACATGATGTAGCTCTAGGAACAGAAGGAATAGGAACAGCACCAGTAAATATATCTTTAAACTGAACCATACCTGCATTTACAAATAGTAGTGTTGCATCAGTAGGTACTAGTGGTGCACTTTTTATTATATTATGTTTTTTAGAAGCGAAAAAGTCTAAAAATTCTTTTCTGATATTCATTTTTTATTATCCATTTTTGATTTATAATGTGATTTTAGCTAAAAAATACTAATAAATTGTTTGTACATAGCTAAACAAAACCAAACTTGTGAATAATTTTATTTTGCTATATAATTTATTGACTTTAATTTAATGATACAAGCTTCATTAAAGTCAAACTTTCATATAATCTTCAAAATATAAATTAAGGAAAGAAAATGGCAAAATATATAGAATTAACAAACGAAAACTTTGAAGCAACAGTAAGCAAAGGTGTAGCATTAGTAGATTTCTGGGCTCCTTGGTGTGGTCCTTGTAGAATGATTGCTCCAGTAATTGAAGAATTAGCTGAAGATTTTGATGGAAAAGCTGCAATTTGTAAAGTAAATACAGATGAACAAGCTGAACTTTCAACAAAATTCGCAGTAAGATCAATTCCTACTATTCTTTTAATGAAAGATGGTGAAGTTGTTGAAACTATGGTTGGTGCTTCTTCAAAACAAGCATTTGCTGATAAGTTAAACGCTTTATTATAATAGTTATTTCGATGATTATTTAGAGGTTAGGTATATTTATACCTAGCCTTTTTATGTTTATACGAAAAAATTTAAGTATAAAATATTTTTTTATGAATATAAATAAGGATTTAAAATGTTAGATTTTGCAATCATTGGTGGAGGTCCTGCTGGACTTACTGCTGGTCTATATGCTACAAGAGGTGGCTTAGCTAATGTTACTATGTTTGAAAAAGGGCTCCCTGGTGGTCAAATTACTCAAAGTAGTGAAATTGAAAACTATCCTGGTCAATTAGAAGTTGTGACTGGTTTAGATTTGATGGATAAATGGCCAGAGCAATGTAAAAGATTTGGTCTTACACATGATATGAATGAAGTTAAAAAAGTTTCTAAACAAAATAATATATTTAATATTACATTAGGAAATGGGGAAACTATAGAAGCAAAATCAGTTCTTATTGCAACAGGAAGTGTTCCAAAAGCATCTGGTGTTAAAGGTGAAGCTGAATTCTTTGGAAGAGGTGTAAGTACTTGTGCTACATGTGATGGATTCTTTTACAAAGGTAAAGATGTCGCTGTAATTGGTGGTGGAGACACTGCTGTTGAAGAAGCAATATTTTTAGCAAATATTTGTAAAACTGTATATATTATACATAGAAGAGAAGAATTTAAAGCTTCACCACATGAAGTTGAAAAATTAAATAAACATAAAAATATTATCCAAATACTAAATCATACAACTGAAGAGATAGTTGGTGACACAAGTGGGGTAACTGGTGTTGTTGTAAAATCTAAAAATACTCAAGAGATTAAAACATTAGATGTTTTAGGTGCATTTATATTTGTAGGTAGAGATGTTTTAAATCAAACATTAGTACAAGATGATGGAAAATTTATATGTGATATGAGTGAATCAGGAGAAGTTATTGTAGATCTAAAAATGAGAACTTCATTACCAGGTTTATTTGCAGCAGGTGATATAAGAATTGATGCTCCAAAACAAGTAGTTTGTGCAGCAGGTGATGGTGCAATGGCAGGAATAAGTGCAATTGCATACTTACAATAGTAAAAAAGAAGGAAAATAATGTTAAAAGTTGGAATTTTAGGAAGTACAGGTAGAGTTGGATCTTTACTTATTGATGATTTACAAAATAATGAATTAGCTTGTGTTGGAGCTGTGCATGTTTTTGATGAACTAACAAAAGCGCTACCATCAGATGTTGTTGTAACAAATGATATGAAAACAATGATAAATTCATCAGATGTAATTATTGATTTTTCAGCACCAGTTGCAACAGAAGAATTATTAAATACAATAATAAAAGAAAACTCAGCAACTCCACTTGTAATTGCAACAACAGGTTTTTCTGAACATCAAAAGAACTTATTAATTGAAGCTTCAAAAATAGCTCCAATTTTATATGCAACAAATATGAGTTTAGGAGTAGCAGTATTAAATAAGCTTGTACACCTTGCTTCAAAAGCACTTGCTGATTTTGACTGTGAAATTATTGAGCAACACCATAGACATAAAGTAGACTCTCCAAGTGGAACTGCTCTAACTTTAGCTGAACATGCTGCTGATGCAAGAGATTTAGACTTAGATAAAGTAAGAGTATCAGGAAGAGATGGAATAATAGGAGCAAGAACAAAAGATGAAATTGCTGTTATGAGTTTAAGAGGTGGTGATATTGTTGGACGGCATACTGCTGGTTTTTACAATGATGGTGAATTTATAGAATTAAACCATACTGCTACTTCAAGAAATACATTTTCAAAAGGTGCAATAAAAGCAGCTGTGTGGTTGGTAAACCAAAAACCTGATCTTTATAGTATCAATGATTGTTTAGGATTATAATATGTGTGCGATAGTAGGAATATATGGAAATGAAGATGCAGCAAAGTTAGCATCAGCTGCATTATTTGCAATGCAACATAGAGGTCATGAGGCAACTGGAATTAGTGCCGGTGGAGATAATAGTAAAAAAATAGTTACTGTTAAAAATAGAGGCTATGTAAGAGATGTTTTTGGTGAAGAAGCTTTTAAAACATTAAAAGGAAATATGGCAATTGGTCATAATAGATATTCAACAGCAGGTAGTGAATCAGTTTTTGATGCTCAACCAATACAAGCAAAATATAAACTTGGTGAAATTTCAATTGTTCATAATGGAAACTTAACAAATAAAGATGAAGTTAGACAAAGACTTATTGATGAAGGTTCAATTTTTCAAACAGGTATGGATACTGAAAATTTAATTCATCTTATTGCAAAATCAAGTGCTGATAAATTAAGAGATAGAATAACAAAATCACTTACTAAAATAAAAGGTGCATATAACTTTATCATACAAAGTAGAAGTAAATTATTTGTAGTAAGAGATCCTCATGGAATTAGACCATTAAGTATTGGTAAACTAAGAAGTGGTGGATATATAATTGCAAGTGAAACATGTTGTTTTGATCTAGTAGATGCCCAGTTTGTAAGAGATGTAAAACCAGGAGAGATGTTAATCTTCTCAAAAGATTTTGAAGAACCTGAATCAATTATGCTAGATGATACGAAAGAGTTTAGACCATGTGCGTTTGAATATATTTATTTTGCAAGACCAGATAGTGATATTGATGGTAAGAATGTATATGCAACTAGAGAAGCAATGGGTAAAGTATTAGCATCAAATGATACAAATGCAAGTGAAAAATTTGATATGGTTATACCAGTTCCAGATAGTGGAGTACCTTCTGCTTTAGGTTATGCAAAAGAATCTGGAATCCCTTTTGAACTTGGAATTATACGAAATCATTATGTTGGTAGAACATTTATTGAACCAACTCAAGCTATGAGAAATATGAAAGTAAAAATGAAACTTTCACCTATGAAATCTTTAATTGCAGGAAAAAGACTCGTTGTTATTGATGATAGTGTAGTAAGAGGAACTACATCTAAAAGAATTGTTAGAATGCTTAAAGATGCAGGAGCTGCGGAAGTACACTTTAGAGTTGCATCTCCAATGATTAAACATCCTTGTTTTTATGGAATAGATACTCCTACAAAAGAAGAATTAATAAACGCAATGAAAACTAAAGAAGAAGTTCAAGAATACATTGAAGCAGATTCTTTAGAATATCTTTCAATTGATGATTTAAAAGGTGCTTTGGGAAGAGAAACTAAATATTCACTTGTAAGTTTTGATGGCGATTATTTCGTAACATAAGGTTAAGTATTGAAAGAATTAAATACAATAGGTAGATATTGGAAGAAAAAGCATGGGGAAAAAGTTTATAAAATTCCTATTAGTATTTCTGGTTTTACCTGTCCAAATATAGATGGAACTGTAGCAAAAGGTGGTTGTACATTTTGTGAAAATGATTCATTTGCACCAAATTTGCAAAAAGAAAAAAAATCCGATTTTAAATTACATCCATCAAATACGAATAATCCAATACTTGGAAATCAACTTTTACAACTTCAAACACAATTTGAAAAGACAAAAGAAACTTTACAAAATAAATTTGGAGCTAAAAAATTTATAGTGTATTTTCAATCATTTACAAATACTTATGCTCCAATTGAAACGATTAAAGCATTGTATGAAAAAGCACTTAGTTTTGATAATGTTGTTGGATTAAGTATTGGTACAAGAACAGATAGTATTACTGATGAAATTTTAGATTATTTAGAAGAATTAAATAAAACAACTGAAATATGGGTTGAATATGGAATTCAAACTATTTATGATGAGACATTAATAAAAATAAATCGTGGTCATGACTTTGCAAATATTGTTGAATGGATTAAAAAAACAAAAGATAGAAATATATTAGTTTGTGGACATATGATTTTTGGACTACCTGATGAAAATCAAGAGATGATGTTAAAAAGTGTTGAAGAGTCTTTAAAACTAAATATTGATTCTATTAAATTTCATCCATTATATGTTGTTAAAAATACAATATTAACAAAAGACTTTACTGATGGTAAATTTACTCCAATTAGTGAAGAGTTATATTTAGATACATTGGTAAAATCAATTAAAATGTTACCTTCTAATGTATCAATTTCAAGAGTAACTGCAGGTATTAGTGATGATTCACTTTTATCACCTATGTGGTGTAACAATAAACATAGACAAATGTACAATATCAAACAAGCACTATTAAAAGAAGATTTAATCTACTAATCGTGCTTTTATTATTTACTATTTTATTGATTTTTATTATTCTTTCTAGAATAATAGAAACATCTACAAAAATACCTTCTACTCTTACACTTATTATCTTTTCGTTTGTTTTATCATATTTTTTTCCACATATATTAAATGTATCAAATGAAAGTTTTGATGAGATATTATATTTAATGTTACCTGTTATATTATTGCCTGATATCTTAAATATTTCAAGCAATGAACTTAAAAAACATTATAAAGAGATAATTTATTTAGCCTTTATAGCTGTAATATTTTCAATATTTGTTGCAGTTTTAGTTACTCCATATTTACTAACCTCATATTCATTTACTATAGGTATGTTACTAGCATTATTTTCAATGCTCATGGCTACAGATGCCATCACAGTAGCTAGTATAATGTCAAAATTTAAACTACCTGAAAAATTAAAAATTTATGCAGAGTCAGAATCATTATTTAATGATGTTACAGCACTTATTATTTATTATTTTATAGCCTTACCTATGATATCTAATGGTGATATTAATATATTAGAATTAAATACAACATTATTTAAAGTATTAATTTTTTCAACATCTATTGGAGTTATAATTGCATATATTGGATACTTTACTATAAAAATTTTAAAAAATTCATTTGATCAATTTTTAGTTATTTATTTAATTGTCATAATCTCTTTTATGCTTGCTGAACATTTTAATATTGCTGGTATATTGTCCATTGTAACCTCTGTTCTTACATTTAAATATTTAATTAGTAAAGATTTATCTCAAAATAAAATTCACAACATAAGTTCATATTTTAATGAATCAGAACCTTCATTATTAAGTTTATTAAAAGATATTCCAGCACTTACAAAAAAGAATTTTAGAGAATACAAAAAAGAATCTGAATTTATTGGTATTTTTGCTAATGCCATTGTATTTATGATTTTAGCAAATATAATAAATATTGATTTACTTCTTTTATATTATAAAGAGATAATTATCATTTTTTTAATTACGTCGGTTATTAGATATATTGCAATATATATTATGATTAAAAAACTATCTTTACCTATGCGATGGAGTTTTTCACTAAGTCTTTCTGGTACAAAAGGTGCATTAGCTATTATTATGGTACATTCATTACCAGATACATTTATATATAAAGAGATATTTGAAGCAATAATAATTGGAAATGTATTACTTTCTACATTTATATATACAATTTGTTTAATGTTTCATATAAATATGTATTCAACAGAATATAAACAAGATGTAAAAGAAGAAGGCGAACATATCAATCCTAAAATAACTAAAAAAAATTTAATTGATTTAATTGAAAAAGATTTTACAACTGGGGCATATACACAAACATTTATTCAAGAAAAAATAGAACAAGAGATACAACGAGCAAGAAGATATAAAACAGAATTTTCATGTATTTTAATAGATACAAATGAAAATAATAAAAATATAAATACATTAAAAATTTTAGGTGATATTATAAAAAAGACTATAAGAACTAATGATATATTTGGAATAAACAATGATAATAAGCTTATAATACTTGCAGCAAATACATCTCTAAGTGGTGCATTAATACTATCTCAAAAAATTAATAATGAATTTTTAAGTAAAATAGATAAAAATATTAAATTATTTTTAGGAATTAGTCAAATTTCAAATGATGAAAATTATGAAATATTAGAAGAAAAGTTAGCAGAAGCCCTAAATAAATCCAAAAGAACTACAAATAATATCCAAATTGAAGCATAGTGTTACTCCAAACATAAATTAAACTTAAATTTGATATAAGTCATATCTATTTAAGTTATAAAATAATATAATAACTAGTTAAAATTTGAAAAAAGGAATAAGTATGTCTGAAGATATGAATAGACGAGATGCAATGGGAATTGCATTTGGTGCATGTGCTGCCGTTGGTGGTGTTTTTGCACTAGCAGGTATGAAGAAAGCTTGGGATCCACTTCCAAGTGTTTACGCTGCTGGTACAACAACTGTAGATACTACAAAAGCGGAAGTTAATGTAATGTATACAGAAAAATGGAGAGGTAAACCAATATTTATCTTAAAAAAATCACCAGAAATGGTTAAAAACTCATCTAAAGCAGAGATTGCTAGAGATATTGTAATTGGTGAATATTCTTACCTTGTATGTATTGGTCTTTGTACACACCTTGGATGTATTCCATCGTATGCACCAAAAACTGAAGATTTTTTATGTGCTTGTCATGGTGCTCAGTATAATAGAAGTGGGATTAATACAAAAGCTCCTGCTCCACTACCAATGCTAATTCCACCATTTAAAGTAAATGGAACTACTTTAGTACTTGGTGAAGCAGGTCCTGAATATGAAAAAATGAAAGCTGCTGGTGTTCTTGGTAATATTCCAGTAGACCCAAAAGCGTAAGGAGAGTTAGATGGCACATTTTGATGAAACAGCAAAACCATTTTCTGAACAATGGTTAGATGATAGATTAGGTGTAAGAACACTTAGAAGAGTTTTAGCAGAAGAATACTGGATTCCAAAAGATATTAACTTCTTATGGGCTATGGGTATGATTCTTGCAGTTACATTTGGAATATTAATTATTACAGGAATTTTCCTTGTAATGTATTATAAACCTGATACAGTATTAGCATTTGATAGTGTAAACTATACAATTATGCAAGAAGTAGGATATGGTTGGTTATTTAGACATATGCATGGAGTTGCGGCTTCTGTTGTATTCTTACTAATTTATATTCACATGTTTACAGGTATTTACTATGGTTCTTATAAACAAGGTAGAGAGATGATTTGGATTTCAGGGATGTTATTATTTGTAACTTTTTCTGCTGAAGCTTTTTCAGGATATATGTTACCATGGGGACAAATGTCTTACTGGGCTGGAATGGTTATTACTAACTTATTCTCTTTAGGTTCTTTAGAAATGAACGGTATTGTTGAGTGGATTAGAGGGGATTATGTTCCTGGTGATGCTTACCTTACTAGATTCTTTATGTTACATGTATTCTTATTACCATTGGTTATTATTGGTGTAATTGTACTTCACTTTGGAAGTCTTAGAATTCCTCATGTAAATAATCAAGAAGGTGAAATCATTGACTTTGATGAAGAAGCTACTAAATATTTATCAGGAAATACAAAAGATGCTAAAATTATTAGATTCCAATGGGATTTCTTATCTAAAGACTTTATGGTTATGGCATTCTTCCTAATCTTCTTCTTTTACTTAGTATTCTACCATTATGACTTTGCAATGGATCCAGTTAACTTTGATCCTGCTGATGGACTTAAAACTCCTGCACATATTTATCCTGAGTGGTATTTCTTATGGTCATATGAAATTTTAAGACCTTTCTCTAAAGATATTGGTTTAATGGCATTTGGTTTCTCTCAAGTAATCTTTATGTTATTACCATTCTTAGATAGAAGTCCAAATGCAATTCCTGCACATAAAAGAGGGATATTCTTCATTTGGTTCTGGGCATTATTAATTGATATGATTGTACTTTCTGTAATGGGTAAAGTTCCTCCTGAAGGTTCATTTACAACTATTGGATTAGTTGCAGCATTAACATTTATTGGTTTATGGGTAATATTACCTATTATCACTAAATTTGAAAAAAAAGCGTAAGGGGTAAAAAATGAGAGAATTAAAAATATTAGCAGTAGTATTATTCTTCACTGGAGTAATATACTACGGTGTTGAACCTTATGCTCACGCTCAAATGCACAAGCATGTTGAAGGTACAGAATTTAAATATGAAAATTTAAAAGAAGTTGAAAAAGGTAATGCATCAAATGGTGAACAACTTGTAATGTCAAATTGTACAGCATGTCATGCAATATCTGCTAAAGGTATGACTGCACCAATGGATGCCGTAATGTCTGCAGCTACATATGGGGTAAACCCTCCTGATTTATCAAATGTTGGATCAATATTTGATGCTAAATATTTAGCTGCATTTATAGCTAATCCTGCAAAAGCAGCAAATGTTTCACATAAATTTGTTGGTGGCAAGTCTCATCCAATGCCAAGTTATAACTGGATGCAACCAGCTGAAATAGCTGATATGGTAGCTTTCCTACAATCTATTGCTAAACATGATTTAACTCCAAAAGAAGTATTTACTGATGCTTGTGGAAGATGTCATGCAAATAGATATGATAATAAAGTTATGGGTGAGAAATGGACACAAATTGGTCAAAAACCTAAATTTAAATACGAAAAAGATTCTTTAGCATTTGATATTAAAGTTATTGAATACCAAGATAGTTTAATTAAATATATGGGTAAACTACCACCAGATTTATCTATGATTATTAGAGCGAGAGGTCATCACTTCTTAGAAACATTTATAGAAAATCCACAATCTCAATTAGCAGGAACTGCTATGCCGGCTGTTGGACTTACTGAAGAAAGTTTTGAAAAAGTTATGCAACATTTAGAAAATATTGGAGATCCTTCTAAACCTACTAGAGATTCTATGGGTGTTTGGTTCTTACTATACTTAGCAGTATTTACAATATTTGCTGTATTATGGAAAAAATCAGTTTGGAAAAAACTACACTAAGTAGTTTTTCCAAGCAAATAAAAAAGGCTAGTCATTTTGATTAGCCTTTTTTATATCTACAATTATTTAAAATATACTTATATTAAAATAATACTTTTGAAGCAATCGAAATAATTGCAGTTTCACTTCTCATAATCATATTAGATTCAACTCCTACTATTTTATTCGTATTGAATGATTCTACTTCTAAAGATGAAAAACCACCCTCACAACCTAATACAATAGTTTTAATATCATCTTTACTATCTTGGATATTATTTGATGAAAAATTAAACATATAAGTATCAGGATATAAAGATATAAATTCTTCTAGACTATCTACCTCATCAAATTCAATAATATTACTTCTTCCAGATTGGCTTGAAGAATTTACTAAAATTTTATTTAATTTTTCATAATTAATTTTTACATTTCTTTGTGAAAATTCACATTTGATAAAAGTAATTTTACTTAGACCTATTTCATTAAGTGAAGCTAATACTTTTTCTATATTTTTAAAGTCAATAATACACCAACCAATATGTAAATATTTTTGAGGCTTGATAATCTTTTCTTCTTTCGAGATTAATTCAAGAGTAGTATCTCTTCTTGAAGTAGAAACTACTTTATATTCATAAATAAAATCATCTTTTAAATTTCTAAAATAGATATTTTTAGAAGTATCATGCCTTCTTACTTTGAAAAGGTATTTATGTAAATCACCATCTATTTTTAAAGATAGATCACTTGCATTTTCATGAAAAGTAAATTGCATAACTTAAAATATATTTGCTATAACATACATAAGTGCAATTACAATTACTTGAACAGTATACATTTTTTTAGCAAACTTTCTAAATTCATCTTGTAATTCTATTTCATTATGTTTAATAACTCTCATTTTTTTATATCTTTTAATCTCTGTAATCATTAAAAATAAAGTTGTAGGAATCATTAATATAACTGTAGGACTTAAATCATGTGTAAATCCAGCTAATACGGCACCTGTATATGCCATTGCAAAATTTAAAGAATGATAAACAGGTGTAAGTTGTTTTAATCTCTTTGCCATAAGCATAAAGTTCTCTTGAGTTTGTACTGTATAAAAGTTATAAGCAATAAGTGATAATAATATAAAAATAATAGCTATATGTGTAAATGTTGATGATGAAATTAGTTGTGTACCAGCGTCCAAAATAGAACCTTTTTATGAAATTTTTGCTATTATACCAAAATAAAAGAAACTTACTATTAAATAAATATAAAAGGTAGACTATGGGAATATGTATAAAAGAAGCATTAAGAATTATCCAAGCAAATATCACAAAAGTATCCTTTGAAATAATTCCAATTGAAAATACTCAAAACCGAATTAGTGCTCAAGATATATATGCAACTCATTCACTTCCAACATTTAATAACTCTGCAATGGATGGTTATGGTGTAAAACTAAGTGATGCTTCTAAAAAAGTAAAAGTAGTTGATTCTATATTTGCAGGATCTTCTAAACAAACAGATTTTAACGAATCCCAATGTATTAAAATAATGACAGGTGCAAGAGTACCTTCTAGTGTTGATGCTGTTGTACCTCATGAATTAGTTGAAAAAATTGATAAAGAATATGTAATCTTACCTTCAAATATCAAAGAAAACCAACATGTAAGATTTTTAGGCGAAGATATCAAAAAAGATGACAAAATTTTAAATATTGGTGATGAGATAAATTTTGCTACTATTACTATGCTTTCAAGTCAAGGTATAACTCATGTAAAAGTTTATAGACAACCAAAGATTTCAGTATTTACAAGTGGTGAAGAACTTAAACTTCATTATGAAAAAATTGAAGACTATCAAATATATAATTCAAATACACCAACTCTACTTGCTCGAGCAAAAGAACTAGGTGCAGATGTTACTTTTGTAGGTATGGCAAAAGATAATATTGACTCTTTAAAAGAGATGATTTCAAACTCTTTATATGCAGATTTTATTATTACTAGTGGTGGAGTTAGTGTTGGTGAAGCAGATTTTACAAAAGATGCCTTTAATGAATTTGATATGGAAGTATTATTTGATGGAATTACAATCAAACCTGGAAAACCAACTGTATTTGGAAAAATTGGAAATACATATGTATTAAATCTTCCAGGAAATCCACTTGCAGCTGCACTTATCTTTGAAGTATTTGGAAAAATCATATTACAAATACTTACAGGAAATAAAAAAGTACATCATAACTTTATAAATACGAAACTTGCAGAAGAGTTACCAAATAAAAAAGGTAGAACTACTATAATTCCTGGATCTTTTGATGGAGAGTTTTTTACTCCATCACCAAAAAGATTACCTGGAATGGTTGGTGTGTTACATAACTGTAACAGTCTAATAATTTTAGATAAACACAATGAACTAATCAAAAAAGATTCTATGGTAAAAGTACTTCCCATTAACTGGAAGTTTTTTACAGACAAACAAAAAGACTTATTTAGCTAAAAAAGAGAATTATGAAAAAAATAAATAAAAAAGCTGTATGTATTTTAAGTGGAGGGATGGACTCTACTCTTGCTTCATATATAGCAGCACAAGATGGTGCAGATATTATTGCTGTTCATTTTAACTATGGACAAAAAACTGAAAAAAAAGAGTTAGAATCTTTTAGAAAAATATGCAAAGAGTTGGATGTATCTAACAAATATGAAATAGATATTCCATTTTTTACTCAAATTGGAGCATCTGCTTTAACTGATGATAGTATTGATGTTCCAATTGGTGGTTTAGAAGATGGAGTACCTATTACTTATGTACCTTTTAGAAATGGTATATTTTTAAGTATAGCAACTGCAATTGCAGAAAAAGAAAAGGCAAGTGAATTATATATAGGTGTAGTACAAGAAGATAGTAGCGGTTATCCTGATTGTTCTGATACATTTATAAATAAAATTCAAAATGCTATGAACGAAGGGACAAGAGAAGAAACTAAACTTACAATTTTAACTCCTCTTGTACATCTTACAAAAGAACAAATTGTAAAAAAAGCAATCAAGATGAATGTACCACTTCAACACACTTGGTCATGCTATAAAAATGAAACAAAAGCTTGTGGAGTTTGTGATTCTTGTAGACTAAGATTAAATGGTTTTAAATTAGCAAATATAAAAGATAAAATTGAATATATTTAATAAAATCAAAACTTTTGCAAAAGAGATTTTAATTTTTGTGTTACTTCTTGCAGTTTTGTCAAATGTAGTTAGTTACTATAAATCAACTAATTTAAATAAAACAAATTTAACTCTAAATGAACTTATTTTAATAGATAATAGTAAATATACATTTCCAAAAGATAAAGCTGTATTAGTTCACTTTTGGGCTACTTGGTGTCCTATATGTAAAATTGAAGCTTCAAATATAAATGAAATAGCAAAAAACTATGAAGTTATAACTATTGCAGTAGAATCGGAACATATAAATACTTATGTGAAAGAACAAAATATAAACTTCAAAGTTCATCATGACAAGCAAAGTATACTTGCACAAAAATTCAATATAGAAGTTTATCCTACTTCTCTTATATTTGATAAAAATCAAAAGCTAGTATTTAGTGATGTTGGTTATACTTCTACATTAGGATTAAGCTTACGAATGTGGTGGGCAAACTTATAAAATGAAAAGAGAAAATAAATGAGATGGAATATAAGCAAACAATTTGATTTTTGTTATGGTCATAGGGTATGGTCACAAGAGTTAAATATAGAATATGCACTTGATGATTGTTTGATGTGTAGACATCTTCATGGACATCAAGGAAAAGTTTTAGTTCACTTAGAAAGTGATAAGTTAGAAAATGGAATGGTAACAGATTTTAAACATCTAAATTGGTTTAAAAAGTTTTTAGATGATACTATTGATCATAAATTTATAATAGATATAAATGATCCTTTGTACCCTACTTTACTTCCATTTTATAAAGATGGTAATAACCTACATACTATGGAACAAAACTATAAAATACCTGATTTAACTCTTATAAAAGATGAACCTTTACATGTAATAGAGATGTATGAAGGCTTTATTATTGTTGATTTTGTACCTACAAGTGAAAATCTTTCTACTTGGTTACTTAAAATTGTGGATGAAAAGATGTCAAAAATAGGTGTAAGAGTTTCGCATATTGAATATTTTGAAACACCAAAAAGTAGATCTGTAGTATATAACGATGCTTGAAGTAAATGAAATCTTTGGACCAACTATCCAAGGTGAAGGGAAACTAGTAGGAAATCCAAGTGTATTTGTACGATTTGGAAACTGTAATATGTCATGTGAAGGGTTTAAAGTAGCATACGAAACTCCAAGTGGTATCAAAAAGTTTTCGTGTGATTCATACTATGCAAGTGATAGTGCTTTTAAAGAGCAATGGAATAAATACGAATCAAGTAAACCTCTAATAGAAGAAGTAAATAAACTACTTCCTTCATATAAAGTTGATATAGTAATAACTGGTGGTGAGCCTCTTATATATTGGAAAGATCAAGAGTTTCAAAAGTTTATGCACTATTATATAAGTATGGGATATAAAATCACTATTGAAACAAATGCAAGTATAAATATTGATTTAACTCAAAACTGGCATAAAGAGATACTATTTTCTATGAGTGTTAAGCTTAGTAATAGTGGAGAAAGTCTAAATAAAAGAATCAATATAAATACTCTAAATAATATTATAAATCTAAACAAAGAGTCTTATTTAAAGTTTGTAATATCTAAGGATTCTTTAGATACTGCTTCAAATGAAATAGATAAATTACTAGCTCAAATAAATCCTTGTGATGTATACTTAATGCCTATGGGTGATACTGCAGATGATATTGATAAAAACTCTTTAAGTGTGATTGAACTATGTATCCAAAAAGGTTATAAATATTCAGATAGATTACATATAAGAGTTTGGAATAATAAAAGAGGAGTTTAAAATGACTAGACTACCAGCAGAATGGGAAGAGCAAGAATTTGTTCAGTTAGTTTTTCCACATAAAGACACTGATTGGAATGAGTACTTAGAAGATTCTATAAATACTTTTGTAAATATTGCAAAAGCAATTGCAAAATATCAAAAGTGTTTAATAGTTGCAAAAAATCTAACTAAAGTAAAAGCTATATTTGATGATTTTACATATATAAATAACTTAACATTTGTAAGAATTGATTCAGATGATACTTGGGCTAGAGATTTTGGTGGAATAACTGTACAAAATGAAGATAAATTTACTATTTTAGATTTTAAATTCAATGCTTGGGGTGGTAAATTTCATCACAAACTTGACAATCAAATCACAAGTAAACTAAAACTAAAAGGTTTACTAAAACAATACTCACATCAAACAATCCCTTTTGTACTTGAAGGTGGAGCTATTGAGAGTGATGGAGAGGGAACTATTATGACTACAAGTAATTGTATGCTAAATAAAAATAGAAATCCATCTTTAAATAAAACATCAATAGAAAAACAACTTTTGAATACACTTGGAGCTTCTAAAGTGTTATGGTTAAATAGTGGCGAATTAGATGGTGATGATACGGATTCCCATATAGATACACTTGCAAGATTTGTATCTTCCAATACAATTGTTTATCAAGGTTGTGATGATATAGATGATGAAAATTATTCTTCTTTAAAAAGTATGGAAGAAGAGTTAAAAACTTTTACAAATTCAAAAAATAAGCCTTATGAATTAGTAAAACTACCAGGAATAAAAGCTATTTATAATGAGGGTGAAAGACTACCTGCAACATATGCAAATTTTTTAATAATAAATGATGCCGTTTTAGTTCCAACATACAATGATACAAATGATGAAAAAACAATCAATATATTTAAAGAATTATTTCCTTCAAGAGATATTATATCAATTGGCTGTACTACTTTAATCAAACAGCATGGAAGCTTACATTGTGTAACTATGCAGTATCCAAAAACTACCAAAGAAGAAGATAATATAAGCAAACTAAAAACAGCACTAATCCAGCAAAAATACTATTCTTCAAAAGATGAAACTATAAGACAAACTGTATTAAAAATACAAGATGCATCAAAAAGTGGAGCTAAACTTGTGGTATTACAAGAACTTCACCAAACACATTATTTTTGTCAAAATGAAAATATAAATACTTTTGACTTGGCAGAATCTTGGGAAGAAGATATAAAATTTTGGGCGAGTATTGCAAAGAAAAATAATATTGTTTTAGTAACTTCTCTTTTTGAAAAAAGAGCTGAAGGTTTGTATCATAACACTGCAGTGGTATTTGAAAAAGATGGAACTGTTGCTGGTAAATATAGAAAAATGCATATTCCTGATGATCCTGGTTTTTATGAAAAGTTTTATTTTACACCTGGAGATACTGGATTTGAACCAATTTCTACAAGTGTAGGAAAACTTGGAGTATTGATATGTTGGGATCAATGGTATCCTGAAGCAGCAAGACTTATGACACTTGCAGGTGCGCAGATACTAATATATCCTACTGCAATTGGTTGGTTTGAAGATGATAGTAAAGAAGAACAACAAAAACAACTTGATGCTTGGATAACAGTTCAAAGAGGACATAGTATTGCAAATGGTTTACCAATTATAACTACTAATCGTGTAGGATTTGAAAAAGATGATAGTGATGTTCTAAAAGGTACGCAATTTTGGGGTAATTCATTTGTTCTTGGAGCTCAAGGTGAGTTTTTAGCTCATGCCTCAAATCAAAAAGAACAAATACTTTATGCAACAATTGACTTAAAAAATACACAAAATGTAAGAAGATGGTGGCCATTTTTGAGAGATAGAAGAATAGAATGCTATAATGGCATTACAAAAAGATATATAGACTAATAATATAAAGGAAACATATGAAATTCACAGGAACAAATGTACTAGTAACAGGTGCAAGTAAAGGTATAGGTGCACAAATTGCAAAAGAGTTAGCAACTTATGGACTAAAAGTATGGATAAACTATAGAAGTAAACCAGAATTAGCTGATTCAGTAAAAGAAGAGATTGAAGCTGCTGGTGGAACTGCTGCTGTTATAAAAGGTGATGTATCTATTGAAGCTGATTGGGCAAGTATGATTAAAACTATTGTTGATAGTGATGGAGCTTTATCTTATCTTGTAAACAATGCTGGAATTACTAAAGATAAATTAGCAATAAGAATGTCTTTAGAAGATTTCAATGATGTAATTGGTGCAAACCTAACTTCTACATTTATAGGATGTAGAGATGCTCTTAAAACAATGAGTAAGAAAAAATTTGGTGCAGTTGTAAATATCTCTTCAATAGTTGGAGAGATGGGAAATCCTGGTCAAACAAATTATTCTGCATCAAAAGGTGGAGTTAATACTATGACTAAAGCATTTGCTAAAGAAGGTAGTGCAAGAGCTATTAGATTCAATTGTGTAACACCTGGATTTATAAGAACTGATATGACAGATGAGCTTAAACAAGAAGTTAAAGATGAATATACAAGAAATATTCCACTTAAAAGATTTGGAGAAGCAAAAGAAGTTGCAGATGCGGTAGCATTTCTTTTAAGCGATCATTCAACTTATATAACTGGTGAAGTATTAAAAGTAAATGGTGGTCTTTATACTTAATTTTAAGAAAATTTGGTATAATATCGTTGAAACAAATAAAAAGGAACAAATATGTTAGATAAAGTAAAAGCAGTTGTAGTTGAACAATTAGATTGTAATGCAGATGAAGTTAAAGAAGATTCAAAGTTTATTGAGGATTTAGGTGCAGATTCTCTTGATGTTGTTGAGTTAGTTATGGCTTTAGAAGAAGAATTTGATATTGAAATTCCAGATGAAGATGCTGAAGGTATCTTAACTGTTGCAGATGCATTAAAATACATCGAAGATAACAAATAGTTTTTAATAAGGATTTATTTCCTTATTAAAATAACCCCTTATAAATTAAAAAAGAATTATATTTTAGTTTTTTGTTAATTTATAATTAAATTTCACAAAATGGAGCGCGAATAGATATGCAAAGAGTTGTAGTAACAGGTATAGGAATGATAAATTCATTAGGAAATAATGTTGAAGAATCTTTTAATTCGATAGTTGAAGGTAACTGTGGAATTGATACAATTTCTTTATTTGATGCAAGTGCATATAATGCACAAGTTGCTGGAGAAGTGAAAGATTTTGATCCAGCTGCAATAATGGGTAAAAAAGAAGCAAAAAAAGCTGATAGATTTGTACAACTTGGTATTCATGCATCACTTGAAGCAATCAAAGATTGTGGATTAGCTGATGAAGATGGTAAAATATCAAATGATATTGCAGATGAATTTGGAATTGTTTCAGCTTCAGGTATTGGTGGATTACCAAATATTGAAAAAAATTCAATTATTTTAGGAAATAGAGGTCCAGGAAAAATATCTCCTTTCTTTATCCCTTCTTCACTTGTAAATATGCTTGGCGGATTTGTAACAATTGCACATAACTTAAAAGGTCCAAACCTTTCAGTTGTAACTGCATGTGCAGCTGGAACTCATGCTATTGGAGAAGCTTTTAAAACAATTGCTTTAGGTGGAGCTTCTAAGATGCTTGTAATTGGAGCTGAATCTGCAATTACAGGTGCAGGAATTGGTGGATTTGCAGCAATGAAAGCTTTAAGTACTAGAAATGATGATCCTAAAACATCTTCAAGACCATTTGACAAAAATAGAGATGGTTTTGTTATGGGTGAAGGAGCTGGTGCTTTAGTTATTGAAACTTTAGAATCTGCTGAAGCTAGAGGAGCAAAAATATATGCTGAAATCTTAGGATTTGGTGAAAGTGGTGATGCAAATCATATTACAACTCCAACTCAAGATGGTCCATTAAGAGCTATGAAAGCTGCATATAAAATGGCTAAAAAAGCAAATGGTGGAGAACTTCATGTTGATTATGTAAATGCTCATGGAACTTCTACGCCTGTAAATGATAAAAATGAAACTGCTGCACTTAAGCAATTATTTGAAGGAAATCAAGAATGTCCTCCAGTAACTTCAACAAAAGGTCAAATTGGTCACTGTTTAGGAGCTGCTGGTTCTATTGAAGCAATTATTTCAATTAAAGCTATGCAAGAAGGTATTATTCCTCCAACAATTAATCAAATAGAAGCTGATGAAGACTGTGATTTAGATTATGTTCCTGAAAATGCAAGAAAAGCTAATTTAAATATTGTTATGTCAAATTCATTTGGATTTGGTGGAACAAATGGTGTTATCATCATGAAAAAATATTCTAAATAATAAGGTATTAAAATGGCAACATATTTAGATTTTGAAGAAAATATAAAAAAAATTGAAGATGAAATAATAGTTGCTAAAACTAGAGCAGATGAATATGCTGCAACTATTTTACAAAAAAAGCTAGATGAAGAGGTTGAAAAAACTTATTCAAATTTAAGTGATTTTCAAAAACTTAAACTAGCACGTCATCCTGATCGTCCATATGCATTAGATTATATAAGAGGTCTTATGAAAGACTCTTATGAAATTCATGGAGATAGACACCTTACTGATGATCAAGCTATAGTTTGTTATTTAGGTTATATTGGTGAGCAAAAATGTGTTGTAATTGGTGAGCAAAAAGGGAGAGGTGTTAAAAATAAAATCAAAAGAAATTTTGGTATGCCAAATCCTGAAGGTTATAGAAAAGCTTTAAGAGCAGCTAAAATGGCTGAAAAGTTCAACTTACCAATATTATTTTTAGTAGATACTCCTGGTGCTTATCCTGGAATTGGAGCTGAAGAGCGATCTCAAAGTGAAGCAATTGCTAGAAACTTATTTGAACTAAGTGATATGAATACTATTATTATTTCTGTTGTTATTGGTGAAGGTGGTTCTGGTGGTGCTTTAGCTATCTCTATCGGAGATAGACTTGCAATGATGAGATATAGTGTATATTCTGTTATTTCACCTGAAGGTTGTGCAAGTATTTTATGGAAAGATCAATCTATGGTTGAAACTGCTACAAATGCACTTAAAATTACATCTGCTGATTTAAAAGAATATAATTTAGTTGATGATGTGATCAATGAACCATTAATTGGAGCTCACAGAAGTAAAGATGAAGCAATATCTGCACTTGGTGATTACTTCTTAGATTCAGTTAAAGAATTAAAAAAATTATCTACTGAAGATAGAAATGAAAAAAGATATCAAAGACTTATGACTTTAGGTAGCTTTCAATAATAATTATAAATAATAAAAAAGGGTTTAGTTTTTTAACTAAACCCTTTTTTTATATCTAAAATATTTTTTATACTATAGAACCTAGTTTTTCCCCAGCAAGTAAATGAAAATGAATATGTCCAACTTCTTGACCACCATTATTTCCAATATTTGTTATTAGTCTATATCCATCACTTTTTACACCTAAAGTTAAAGCTACATCTTGTATAAAAGGTGTCATCTCATGCATAATATTTGCTGTCATTTCATTAAATGATGCGATATGCACTTTTGGTATTATTAGAACATGTATTTTAGCTTGTGGATTAATATCCTCAAATGCTAAAAAATTTTCGTTTTCTAGAACTGTTTTATTTGGTATATCACCACTTATTATTTTACAAAATAGACACATATTTTCTCCTAATTTTCAACTATTTAATCTTAAAAAATAGTATAACCAAACTATAATTAAATATTAAGTATAATCACGAATAATAGATAATTTTTATAATTATTAAAGAGGAGAAATCGTTGGATAATCAATGGCTAGATACAATAGAGAATGCTTCATCTTTGGATGAACTTGAAGCTATAAGAGTGGATATATTAGGGAAAAAAGGTTCTTTAACTTTAGAATTTGCAAAAATGAAAGATATCCCAAATGAAGATAAAAAAGAGTTTGCAAAAAACCTTAATGAAAAAAAAGGTGCAGTTACAAAAGCTTTAGAATCTAAAAAAACTATTTTAATGGCACTTGCATTAGAAGAACAATTAAAAGAAGACAAAATAGATGTAACAGCATTTAGTGCTAAAGTTCAAAGTGGTGCTTTTCATCCGGTTCAAGATACTATGGATAGAGTTATTACTTATTTTCAAAATCTTAACTTCTCAATTGAAGAAGGTCCACTAGTAGAAGACGACTTTCATAACTTTGAAGCACTTAACTTACCTGCATATCATCCTGCACGAGATATGCAAGATACATTTTACACAAAAGATAATAAAGTATTAAGAACACATACAAGTCCAGTTCAAATAAGAACTATGATGAATCAAAAGCCACCAATTAGAATGATAGCTCCAGGGACTGTTTTTAGAAAGGATTTTGATATAACTCATACTCCAATGTTTAATCAAGTTGAAGGATTAGTTGTTGATGCTCAAGGCGTAGTTTCATTTGCAAATTTAAAACATATAATGGTTGAATTCTTACAACATATGTTTGGTGAAGTTGAAGTAAGATTTAGACCTTCATTTTTCCCGTTTACTGAACCATCAAGTGAAGTTGATATCTCATGTGTATTTTGTAAAGGTGATGGATGTAGAGTTTGTTCACATACAGGATGGCTTGAAGTATTAGGTTGTGGAATTGTTGATGAAAATGTATTTAATGCAGTTGGATACAAAAACGTAAGTGGATATGCTTTTGGATTAGGTATTGAAAGATTTGCAATGTTAATTCACCAAATTGGTGATTTAAGAAGTTTATTTGAGAGCGATATAAGATTATTAGGACAGTTTAGATGATTATTACAAGAACATGGTTAAGAGAATTTATTGATATTACAAATATATCTACAAAAAATATATGTAAAGCTTTTAATTCAATTGGATTAGAAGTTGATAGCGTAGAAACTCCAAATATTGCGGAAGGTGTTGTTGTTGGCTATATAACAGATTGTATTAAACATCCAGATGCTGATAAATTAAATATTTGTCAAGTTGATGTAGGAAGTAATTCAGTTCAAATTGTTTGTGGTGCTAAATGTAGCTAAAGGTCAATATGTACCTGTTGCAACTGTAGGTACTGAACTTGGTGCTGATTTTGTTATTAAAAAAGCAAAGCTAAGAGGTGAAGATTCTCATGGTATGATTTGTTCATCAAATGAAATTGGATTACCTAAAATGAATGATGGAATTTTAGAATTAGATGATTCTATAGGTGAACTTATTTTAGGTAAAGAATTAAATGAGTATAAATTAGTAAATGACGATATTATTGAAATAGAACTAACAGCTAATAGAGGTGATTGTTTAAATATTCATGGAATTGCAAAAGACTTAAGTGCTTATTTTAATATTCCAGTACTTACATGTGATGCTAAAATAAATGAAGATTCAAGAGCAATTGGAAGAATTCTTGAAATACAATCAAACAACGATTTTGATTGTAATTTACTATATAAAGTTGCAGATATAAAAAAATTAAATACTCCTCTATTATATAAACTAAGAACTGCATTTGTAGGGATTGAAACAAAAACAAATATAGAAACTTTAGTTGCTTATGGTGTTCATTCTACTGGTGTATTATTAAATGTATATACTCAAGCAATTGCTAAAAAAGATGAATCAATTTCCTTAAAAATTACTAAAAATGAAAATGGTTTTACTGAAGTTTCAGGAGAAATTCCATTAAGTACTATTGGAATTGAAACTGGTTATATTTCAAAAGAAGATAATACTGTTGTATTTGAAGCATCATACACAAATCCATCTGATCTTGCACAAAAAGTATTCACTACAAAACAAAAAACAGGTGATGTATACTATAAATCTTCAAGAGGTAGCAATCCTGATTTAGAATTTGGTATTAACTATTTAATGAGATTAATCTCTACAAATGGAGCTTCAATCTATAAAGGTCAAATTGATTTTATAACAGATATTCCAAAAAGAACTATTGATGTTAATATTGAAAGAATAAATCAAATAATTGGTCAAGATATTGATAAACTTCAAATAGAAAATATTTTAACATCTTTAGGATTCTACGATAGTAAAATTATAAACAATGTTTTGACAGGAACAATTCCAGCAGCAAGACACGATATAGTTAATATTGCAGATATAACTGAAGAGATTGTGAGAATGATTGGTATTGATAATATTAAAGCAAAACCTTTAGCTTTAGCAGAAGTAAATAGAACAAATAATATTTCAAATGAATTAATTAAAAAGAATAAGATAAGATCAGCAGCAATTTCAAATAACTTTTTTGAAACTACAACTTATGTATTCTCTTCAAAAGAGTTATTAACAAAATATAACTTCCCAACAGTTATAGATAAAAAAGATATTTTAAATCCAATCACAGCTGATTTAAATACTTTTAGAACTACATTATTATTAAATCTAGTTCAAGCAGTATCATCAAATGAAAAACAAGGATTTAAATCTATTGCATTATTTGAAATCGGTACTGTTTTTGATAAACAAAGAGATGAATCTAGAAAATTAGGATTTATCTTTTCCGGTCAAAAAGAGGATGAATCTTTAAGTAACAATGGAAAACCAAAAGATATGACTCTATTTGACTTTGGACAAAAAATCACAAACTGTATTGGAGAATTTGAACTTGAAGTTAAGACTGATATCAAAGATAAATTTTTACACCCATACCAATGTGCAAATATTATTCAACATGGTAAAGTAATTGGATTTATAAGTAAACTTCATCCTACAGTTACTACTGATTTTGATATTAGTTCAAACACATATGTAGCTCAAATAGACTTTGAAAAATTAAATAACAACTTAATAAAAGCAAGTCATGTATCTAAGTTCCAAAGTTCAAAAAAAGATTTAAGTATCGTTGTTCCAAATTCAATGGAATATAAAGAGATTAAAACAGTATTAAATTCTTTAAATATTGAAGAGCTTAAACAATATAATCTAATTGATATTTATACTGATGAAAAATTAGGAGATAATGCAAGTTTAACAATTAAATTTGTTCTTCAATCAGATACAAAAACTCTTGAAGATGATGATATTACATCAATAATGGATAAAATACAAAATAGCTTAGAAGAGAAATTAAATATTAGTCTAAGATAATACTAGGAGATAAAATGAAAGAAAAAAACATAGAAGTTAAAAAGTTAATAAAACCTTTTGATATTGTAATAGATAATATTGCAAGTGATAAATCTATTTCACATAGATGTGCTATGTTTAGTCTTCTTAGTGATAAACCTTCAACTATTAAAAACTATTTAAGAGGTGAAGACACTATGGATTCACTTAAAATTGCTACAATGCTTGGTGCAAGCGTTGAAGATTTTGGTGAAACTATTATTATTACTCCTCCAGATAAATTAACAGAACCTTCAGATATACTTGACTGTGGAAATGCAGGTACTGGTATGAGACTTTATGCAGGTTTACTTGCAGGTATCCAAGGTAGTTTTGTTTTAACTGGTGATAAATATTTAAGATCACGTCCAATGAAAAGAGTTGCTGATCCTTTAAGAGAAATTGGAGCAAAAATTGATGGTAGAGAAGATGGAAATAAAGCTCCACTACATATAAGAGGTGGTAAATTATCATCTTTTAAATATCATAGTCCAATAGATTCTGCACAAGTAAAATCAGCACTTATACTTGCAGGTATTCAAGGTGAAGAAGTATCATACTACAAAGAAAACTTACTAAGTAGAGACCACACTGAAAGAATGTTAAACGGTATGGGTGCATGTATCAAAAAAACAAACGATGGATGGATTGCAATTAATCCAATAGAAAAACCTCTTAGACCACTTGATATAACAGTTCCAACTGATCCTTCATCTGCATTTTTCTTTGCAGTAGCTGCTGCTATTATTCCTGAGTCTAAAGTTGTATTAAAAAACTTAACTTTAAACCCAACAAGAATTGAAGCATATAAAATTTTAGAAAAAATGGGTGCAAAAATCACTTATATTCAACATGATGATTTATATGAACCAATAGGTGATATTGTTGTAGAACACAATACCTTAAAAGGTGTTGAAGTTTCACAAAATATAGCATGGCTAATTGATGAACTACCAGCACTTAGTATTGCAATGTCACTTGCATCAGGTCCAAGTATTGTAAAAAATGCCCATGAATTAAGAGTTAAAGAAAGTGATAGAATATCTGCAGTTGTAAACAGTCTTAAACTTTGTGGAGTTGAATATACAGAACATGAAGATGGCTACACAATTCATGGAAATTCAACTTTAAAAAAAGCAACAATAAATTCACATGGAGATCACAGAATTGCAATGAGTTTTGCAATTGCAGGACTATTATGTGATATGGATATAAATGATACTCAATGTATAGAAACTTCATTTCCAAATTTTGTTCAATTATTAGAATCATTAAAGAGTTAATATGAAAGTACAATTAGCAAGTAGTTATGGATTTTGTTTTGGTGTAAAAAGAGCAATTAAAATTGCACAAGAACATAAAAGTTCTGCAACTATGGGACCACTTATTCACAACCAAAAAGAGATAGATAGATTAAGTAAAGATTACAATGTTGGACTTTATAACTCATTAGAAGAAGTGAAACAAAACGATACTATTATTATAAGAACACATGGTATTCCAAAAAATGATTTAAAGAACTTGAAAGCAAAAGATGCTAAAGTTATAAATGCAACTTGTCCGTTTGTAACTACTCCTCAACAAATTGTAAAAAAAATGAGTGAAGCAAAATATAGTATTGTTATATTTGGAGATGAAGACCATCCTGAGGTAAAAGGTGTAAAATCTTATGGTGATGATGTATTTGTTGTAAAAAATGCTACACAATTAGACAATATTAATTTTAAATATGAAAATATTGCTACTGTAGCTCAAACTACTAAACAAAAAGAGCAATATTTAGATATAGTAAATAAACTTATTTTAAAATATAAAGAAGTAAGAGTATTTAATACAATTTGTGATGCTACATTTGAAAATCAAGCAGCAGCAAGAGAGCTTAGTGCAAATGTTGATATTATGATTGTTATTGGTGGGAAAAATTCATCAAATACAAAACAACTTTTTAATATATGTGAAGAACATACTACAAGTTATTTAATAGAAGATGAAAATGACTTAGATGAGTCTTGGTTTAAAAATAAAAATAATTGTGGAATAACAGCAGGTGCATCAACACCTGATTGGATTATTCAAAACGTTGTAGATAAAATAGAAAAAATATAGAAGGATATCTCTTGAGTAAAGAAGTCAAACTAGAAACGCAAAAAGAAAAATATGCACTTCTAGGTGAGATGTTTGAAAATATAATCCATCAGTTTAAACAACCTTTAAATGCAATATCAACCGAAGCAACTGGGATAAAATTTCAACATGAAATGGATATGATTAGCAATGAAGCTATGTATGAATCTTTAGATAATATAAAAGAAAGAACAAAATATTTAGCTCAAACTATTGATGATTTTAGGGATTTTTTAAAAGAAGACAAAGAAAAAACTATATTTAAAATTCTTTTAAATATAAAAAAAATAGAATCTATCGTTAAACCTATATTAGATTCAAAAGGTATTAAACTATATAAATTTTTTGATGATGAAAGTGTTGAAATAAATGGATATGATAGAGAATTTTCTCAAGTTTTAATAAATATTATAAATAATGCAAAAGATGCTATTCTTAGTAAAAGTCTAGAAGAAAAAATCATAAAAATTGATGTATGTAGTATAGAAGATAATATTAAAATATCAATACATGACAATGCAGGTGGTATTCCAGAAGATATTATTGATAATATTTTCAATGACCATTTTACAACAAAAGAAGAAAGTGGTGGTACTGGAATAGGACTAACAATGTCTAAAAAAATCATAGAAAATCATTTTGAAGGTAGCTTATTAGCTAGTAATACTCAGTTTATTTTAAATGAAAAGAGTTATTATGGTGCCTGTTTTACAATAATAATACCAAAATAGATAAAATATAAATATACATAGGAGAAAATAATGATACAAAAAATTGATATGAATTCACCAGAATTTTTAAAAGTAATGGAAGAAACAAAAGTATTTACTGATAAAGTTTGTGCAAGTAAAGGTTGGGTATATCACCCAATTGAAGATGTTAATGAAGGCGTTACAATGGGTCTAGCTAGAAATAAAATAATTTACAATAAAAGATATTGTCCCTGTTTTATGGTAATAGGAGAAACAAAAGAAGAAAGAAAAGCTGCAGATAATAGAATTTGTCCTTGTAAACCTGCTATAGAAAAAGAGATTCCAGAAGATGGAAAATGTCATTGTGGTATTTTTTGTACACCTGAATATGCAGCTGCTAATACAGTTGAAATAGAAGCAGAAGAAGTTGCTCATAATCATTCAAGAGGATTATCTCAAGAAGAGTGTGAAGTAATTTTAGCAAAAGAGCAAATAGACGGTGATGAAATTCAATCATTACTTGAAGCAAGAGAGTTAAAAATGGTAGATTTTAACCTTGTAGATGTAAGAGAATGGATGGAATGGAATCAACAAAGAATAACAGGAACTGATTATTTAATTCCTACAACTTCTTTTTATGATGCATTAACTCAAATTGAAGATCAAAAAGAAAAAGCAACTATCCTTTATTGTCTTACAGGTAGTAGAAGTGCATATTGTCAAAATGTAATGAAAGACTTAGGTTGGAAACAAGTATCAAACTATACAGCGGGTATTATAGTTTACAATGGGAAAACTAAATCAGGAGAAGATAAATAATGAAAGTATTACTAATCAAAGATGTTAAAAGTCTTGGAAAAATTGGTGAGATAAAAGAAGTTAAAGATGGTTATGGACAAAATTTTCTAGTTGGAAAAGGTTTTGCAAAAAGAGCTACTCCTGAAGTGATTGAAGAGTGGGAAAAAGAGCAAACTGCAATTGCTGCACAACTTGAAGAAGATATAGCAAACGCAACAAAAGCTAAAGAGATGATTGAAAGTTTAAAACTAACTATCAAACATAAAGTTGGTGGAAATGGTCATTTAATTGGTAGTATTACAAATAAAGAGATTTCAAAAGCATTGAATAATGAGTTTAAATTAGACATAGATAAAAAAAGTTTGCATTTAAAAGCACCTATTAAAACTCCAGGAATATTTAAAGTAGATTGTAAATTGGGTCATAGTGTAAGTTGTGAACTAACTATTGATATTATAGAAGCATAAGGATTTAATAGTGTTTGATGCTACAACAATCCTTGCATATAAAAGTGAAGATGGAAAAGCAGTAATTGGCGGAGATGGTCAAGTTACTTTTGGAAATACTGTTTTAAAAAACAATGCTACAAAAATAAGAACTTTATACAAAGATAAAGTTCTTGCTGGATTTGCTGGTAGTACTGCTGATGCTTTTAATCTATTTGATATGTTTGAAGAACATCTTGTAAATACAAAAGGTGATTTACTTAAATCTGTAATTAACTTTTCAAAAGAGTGGAGAAAAGATAGAACTTTACGAAAACTTGAAGCTATGATGCTTGTATTAAATGAAAAACATATCTTTATACTTTCAGGAACTGGTGATGTTGTTGAACCTGAAGATGGATGTTTAGCATCTATTGGATCTGGAGGAAACTTTGCAATAGCAGCAGCAAGAGCACTTAAAAAACACTCAAACTTAGAACCAAAAGAATTAGTTAAAGAATCTTTAATGACTGCTGGTGAACTATGTATTTATACAAATCAAAATATAAAATTATTAACTTTAAATAAAGAGGATTAATCTATGGATATGACTCCTAAACAAATTGTTTCATACTTAGATGACTATGTTATTGGTCAAAATGATGCTAAAAAAACTATTGCACTTGCTTTACGAAATAGATATAGAAGAATGCAACTTTCTGATGAACTACAAGAAGAAATAATGCCTAAAAATATCCTAATGATAGGAAGTACAGGTGTTGGTAAAACTGAAATTGCAAGAAGACTAGCAAAAATGATGTCTTTGCCTTTTGTAAAAGTTGAAGCTAGTAAATATACAGAAGTAGGATTTGTAGGTAGAGATGTAGAATCTATGATTAGAGATTTAGCATACCAATCTATAAATATGGTAACAAAAGAATATGAAGAAAAAATCCAAGAAGATATTGATAAAGAAGTTATAAGAAAAATAGTTGAAATACTTGTACCACCTCTTCCAAAAGGCGCAACACAAACAGCACAAGATTCTTTTATAAAAACTTACAATCTTATGGAAAGTAAAGTTTTAGATGGTTCAATGGATGATAAAACTATTGAAATAGAACTTCCTAAAAAAACTCATGTTGAAATCATAGATAGTAACTTACCAATGGATATGAGTGCAGTTTCTGAAAGCTTAAATAATATGCTTGGGAAAATGGATAAAAATAAAGTAAAAAAAGAAGTAACTATTGCAGTTGCTAAAAAATTACTAAGAAGTGAAGCTAGTGAAAACTTACTTGATAGTGAATCTATAAAAGAAGAAGCTATTAAAAGATGTGAAAATGGTGGAATAATATTTTTAGATGAGATTGATAAAATTGCAACTGGAAATAACAATAAAAACCAAGATCCAAGTAAAGAGGGAGTGCAAAGAGATTTACTTCCTATAGTTGAAGGTTCAAGTGTAAATACAAAATATGGACAAATACAAACAGATCATATATTATTTATAGCAGCTGGTGCATTTCATGTAAGTAAGCCAAGTGATTTACTTCCTGAACTTCAAGGAAGATTTCCTCTTAGAGTTGAATTAAATCCTTTAGATGAAGATGCACTATACCAAATACTTACAAATACAAAGAATTCTCTACTTAGACAATATGAAGCACTTTTAAGTGTAGAAGATGTTACTTTAGTATTTGAAGATGAGGCTATTCATGAGTTTGCAAGACTTAGTGTTAGTGCAAATGAAAAAGCTGAAGATATTGGTGCAAGAAGATTACATACAGTTATTGAAAAAGTTCTTGAAGATATCTCTTATGATGCAGATGAACACTCCGGAGAAATAATTACAATAGATAAAAACCTTGTAAAAGAGAAGTTAGAAGATATTGTACAAAACGAAGATACAGCTAGATATATACTTTAAATTGCCAAATAACAACAAATTTTAAAATTTGTTGTTATTTATCTTGCTTTTTAATTTATATTTAGTTATACTTCGCTACTTTTTAAAACATAGGTTAGTTTAATAAGTCAAAGTAGCTCAGCTGGTTAGAGCGCTGGTCTCATAAGCCGGAGGTCGAGGGTTCGAGTCCCTCTTTTGACACCATTAAGAAATTAAATTCCAAATTAGATTTTGGACTAAACTAACTTATCTTTTAAAATAGAATATATACCAATCAAGGAGGTCATTATGGCTTTAGATCAGGAAATCAAACAAGCAATAATCACTGAGTATCAAAGAGATGCAAAAGACACAGGTTCAGCAGAAGTACAAATTGCTGTATTAAGTAAGCAAATTAAAGATCTTACTGAACACTTAAAAGTTAATCACTTAGACCATTCTTCAAGACTTGGTCTTTTAAAAATGGTTGGAAAAAGAAAAAGACTTCTTAAATACTTAAGAAGAACTAACTTTGCAAAATTCCAAGAAGTAGTTGCTTCTTTAGGAATCAGAGCTAAATAATTTATTATTTAATTAATTATTTAATTTAAAAAAGGGTAGACAGAAATGTTTACCCTTTTTTTATTCTACAAAATATAACAAAGGATTTTGATGAATAACTCATATAAAAATATTTTAATATCAATAGTACTTGCTTTGATTGGCTACTTTAGTGGTGGTTTAATATTTGATGAAATACAAGCTAGACTTATTGCTATTGTAATATTTTTAATTGCAATGTGGACAAATGAAGCATTACCATTGGGTGTAGTTTCACTTCTACCAATCATACTATTTCCTGCTTTTGATATACTCTCTACAAATAGCACTACTTTAAATTATTCTAAATCTATTATATTTTTGTTTTTAGGTGGATTTATGTTGGCAATTGCTGTTGAAAAAATAGGTTTACATAAAGTGATTGCTACTAAACTTCTAAATATCTTCCCATCTAGTCCTAGAGGAATTATATTTGCACTTGCTATTACATCTGCGCTTCTTAGTTCATTGTTATCAAATACAACAACTGCTCTATTACTTATGCCTATAGCTTTATTTTTAACAGCTATAAAAAAATTAAAAATACGATTAGTTTTAGCAGTTGCTTATGGTGCAAGTATAGGTGGAATTATCACACCAATTGGAACTCCCCCAAATCTTATTTTAATGGGATTTTTAGCCGATAATAATCTAGAATCACTAACTTTTGCAACATGGATGATGAAAACTATACCACTAGCTACAATTATGCTAATAATTGTACCTTATATTTTATCACTTGGGCTACAAGGTATTAAAATAGATTCAAACCTAGAAAAATCGACAAGCTTAACAATAGAACAAAAAAGATTAAAAAACATTTTACTATTGTTAGTTTTAACTCTATTTGTAAATTCATTTTTCAAATTTAGTGAAGCTGGAATATTATTATCTTTTGGATTAGCTATGTTGTTACCTAAAATTGGATTTTTACAATGGGATGATACTAAAAAAGTACCATATGAGATAATATTTTTATTTGGTGCTGGTTTTTCTATTGCTTCTGCTTTTAGCTCAACTGGCCTTGCTTCTGAAATATCTCAATTGTTATTAACTTTAACCAAACTAGATCCTATAATATTAATTTTAATAGTAGCATCACTAATAACATTTACAACAGAAGTTACAAGTAATACTGCACTTATATCTATAGCATTACCTATTATTTTTTCTTTAGGTGTAGCTTCAAATATAGATATAAATCTTATATTAATGGTAGCAACTATATGTGCTAGTTATGCTTTTATGCTCCCTATTGCTACTCCACCAAATGCAATTGCAATGAGTAGTAAAGTTATAACTATTAAAGATATGGCAAGTTTTGGAGTGTTATTTAATATAATTGCAATATTGATTACAACTTCTATTGCTATACTTATTTGGTAAAAGCTAAGATTTAAGCTTTTACCAATAAATCATCCTATAACTCCCCTGCACTTTTAATAATATCAATTCCAAACTTATCTCTTAACTTTTGTAAAGAATCCGTAAGTTTAGCTTGCTTCATATCTTCTTCATAATCTAGTAAATTCATCGTCATAGTTTTACTCTCTTCAAAATTTCCTAAAGTGATATTTATTTGCATGATATAGTGACTTTTATGATTATCTATTTTATCAAAGAGTTTGATTATAGATTCTTTAAAAAACTGCTCATTAAAAAGTCTATTTGCATTGATATAATCTTTTTCTTTTACACCATATTGGTATCTTATATTTAAAGAGTATGTCATAGGGTTATGCTTGCCTTTAAGAGATAAAAAACTTAAATGTCTACATAAGATAGTAAGTCGCCTTTTAATTTCATCTCTACATTGTATAGGGTCAAAGGTACGCCCTAGTCCTATTGACTTTTGACCTTGAGATACTGATATTTTTTCATTGTCTAATCCACATACACGATTGTATATTTGCATTCCTGGTTTTCCCCATCGCATAAACAATTCTTTTCTCTCTTTTATATCTCCAAGTGTTTTTATACCTCGAGGAAGCAATCTGTCTTGATATCCTTTGCCAATACCAGGAAAAGCACTAATCGGCAAATCTTTTATAAAAGTATCCACCTCATTAGGATATATCACTCTTACACCATAAGGCTTAGCATCATTTGTCCCAAGCTTTGCTATCCATTTAGTTTTTGCAACTCCAATAGATACAGGTAATCCTATCTCATTTAAAATCTTTTCTTTTATCATTTTTGCAAAAGAAGCAACATCTTCATCTTTTATCCATCCAGTAACATCACCAAAAAATTCATCTATGCTAAACTGCTCAATAGAAGGTATCTCTTTTTGCAAAAGTAATTTTAGCTTATGAGAAAGCTCATGATAGTATGGATAGTTTGGTGGAAGTATCTTTAAGCTTGGACACCATCTTAAAGCTTCAGAAGCACTCATAGCAGTTTTTACACCATATGCCCTTGCTTCATAAGAAGAAGTAGTAATTATCCCTCTTACCCTTCCGTCATCATCTTTAAAATACTCTTCAAAAGTTTTATTTCCATTTGAAGAAAGTATAGAAGATGTAAATGCCCCTTCAATCTTAGTCATTTGTCTTTTTTGTTTTTTTCTTTCAAAGATAGAAAGATTACTCCTACCACCAACTGCAAGAGGAATATTTGAATAAGAAGGATTATTTATCCTATGAGCTGAGACAAAAAAGCAGTCGATATCTATGTGTAATATCATATATTAAAAGTCCAGTGGAGATTTTATATCATCTTTATTTAACTCTTTTATCACATGTGTATATATCATAGTAGTTTCTATAGATTTATGACCAAGTAGTTCTTGGATACTTCTTATATCTGTTCCATTTTGAAGTAAGTGAGTAGCATATGAGTGTCTAAAAATATGAGCAGATACTTTTTTTTGAATATTACATTTTCTTACTGCATTTCTTATATTTCTTGAAAAAGTTACATCTATAATATGGTGTCTTCTTAATACTTCACTTCTTGGATCTTTAGATATTTTTGCCATAGGAAAAAGATATTGCCATTTAGTTTCCCACTTTGCTTTTGGATATTTTTTATCCAAACTAAATGGAAGTTGAACAGTTCCATATCCATCTTTTAAATCTTGCTCTTGCATATTTATTACATACTGTATTTGTATTTTTAGCTCATCTTTTAAACTTATAGGAAGTGGAACTGTTCTATCTTTTTGGCTTTTACTATCCCATATATAAACTTTGTCATATGAAAAGTCAATATCTTTTATTCTAAGATTTAGCAACTCACTCATGCGAAGTCCACAACCGTACATAAGTTTTAACATCATTTGATAAAGACCTTGCATTTTTGATATAATCATCTTAACTTCTTCTTTACTAAGTACTACTGGAATATGCTTTCTTTCTTTGGCTCGTAAAGCTTGAATATTTTTATCTTTTAAATTTATATTTAAGATATTTGTATAAAGAAATAAAATAGCATTGAAAGCTTGATTTTGTGTGGCAGGTGATACATTTTGATTAACAGCAAGATGAGTAAGAAAAGCTTCTATTTGCTCTTTTTCCATATCTTTAGGATGCTTTTTATTGTGAAAAAGTATATAACTCTTACACCAATACACATAAGTCCTCTCAGTACTAATACTATAGTGCATAACTCTTATTTTGTCTCTTAATATATCTAGTAATTTTTTAGCCATTGTAAAATCCTTCAATAAAATATTCCAATTCTTATACATTGTAATTCTATCTAAATATAAAATATCTATACAGGAATATGTCAAATTGAAATATTTATTTTCAAAAATTCAAATAAAATATAAATATATCCAAGATTTAAACCCAACAATAAAAAGTAAAAAAGTGTATGTTAATGTCCGATTTGGACAATTAACATACAAAATGTACTATTTACCCCGGAATCTAGACGTTAACATACACTTTTCTTAAGCTAATATTTAGAAATGGCTATAAAATAAGATATAAAAAGTAGCTACAAAGCCCTATTGTGTAGTATTTTTATGAGAATAATATGACATTAGAAAAAAGTGTATGTTTTTGCAGGAAATTAAGTCGTTAACATATATAATGTTTGTTAATAAATAGTTAGTCTATAGTTTCTAGTAATTTATACTTGTATTACTATTTAATTTTTTATGAAGAATTAATTACATTTATCTTTATATTAAATATGCACTCATATTTTACAAAACTTTGAGTAGAAACTTGCTATAATTCAAAAAATATATACTTAAAAATATTGCAAAATGACATGTTTTTATTACAAATTAATATTTTGTGATAAAATAAATTAAAAAAGGATAAGCTGTGACCAGACCATATAAACAAGACTTTTTTAATTTTGATATATCAAAGAACACTAATTGTAATAAAGAATACAATATTACATATTTAATAGATTTAATTGATGCCAATAACTATATTAATTCTATAGATAACATATTAAATAAATATCAACTTATTAAAGAGAATGAAAGTTATGCAAAAATTTCTTCTAGAAAACAATATGGAATTTATTATACAAACTTTAAATTAGCATATAAAATAACTAAAGAAGCAATGCCTACTATTTCAGATAATATAGTTAATTTAAAATTTTTTGAACCATGTGCAGGACTTGGTATATTTGTAATTACATATTTAGAATATATATATAATCACTATTCTTTGAGTGATGATGAGTTAAAAAAAGTATTTTCAAATATATATATATCAGATATTGATGGTTCGGCACTTGATTCGGCAAAAATCTTAATCAGTAAATATATTAAAATTAAATTTAATATTGACCATATTATAAAAAATAGTAATATTTATATAGGTAATGTATTACATTCTGATAACAACATTCATACAACTAACTCATTATTTAATATAAACTTTAAATTTGATATTCTTTTAACAAATCCACCCTATAAGAATTTAAAAGCATCTTCAAAAGAACTAACTGATATAGAATATAAAAAGTATCAAGACTACTGTAA
>Ga0256826_1000029_pt1 | contig 60855 bp, 65 predicted proteins | sample CV79metaG_FD_185975 | JGI IMG/M metagenome (GOLD analysis project Ga0256826, IMG submission 185975) | Hydrothermal vent microbial communities from East Pacific Rise, Pacific Ocean - CV79 | ecosystem: Environmental > Aquatic > Marine > Hydrothermal vents | place: Pacific Ocean: East Pacific Rise...
TCGTTTTAAAATAGTCTTCTTACTTGCTTAGTTTTCAATGATCTCAAACATAATCTCTTAACCTTCAACTCGAAGATTCGTAACCTTTTAAACAAGGTGTCTCTGTTTGTGGATGGGAATTATAGGGGCTTAGTGCTTATAGAAAGCTTAAGTACTTGAAGAATTGTTTATGAATTTTAAAATTTGTGAAATATATTTGAGAGAGTCGTTGCAAAGCCCCTATTATAGGACTTCATATCTATATGTGGATTAGGCTTGTGTAATCCAGCCACCACCGATGAGTTTATCATCATCATAAAAAACAGCTGCTTGACCTACAGCCACACCAAATACACTTTCAGACAGAGTAATGGTTGCAATCCCTCCATCAATTTTAACATGACATGGCACTGCTTTTGTTCTATATCTTAGTTTTACTGTAGTATTAAACTCTTTTTCTTTAGTAAACATGTTTAAGTTGTCTATAACTACTAGCCTACATGAAAGTTCTTCTTTCTTACCAACTACAATCTGATTTTTATCAGGGTTAATACTTAAAACAAAATGAGGGTCATGTGCACCATGAACGGTAAAGCCTTTACGTTTACCTATTGTGTAATGCATATACCCTTTATGCTCACCAACAACATTTCCCTTTTGGTCAAGAACTTCACCTACTTGATCTACTGGTACATATTTTTTAAGTACATCAGTATAAGTAGTCTCTACAAAACATATCTCACTTGATTCAGCTTGAGAAGAAAAAGATTCTAGACCTTTAATAGAAGCAGCTTTTTCTTTAATGTCAGACTTTAGTCTTTCACCTAAAGGGAACTTGAGCCTCGGTAAGATATCTTGTCTTACATAAAAAAGAAAATAACTCTGATCTTTAGTATCATCTTCTGCTTGGTAAAAATACTCACCATCAGTTTTAATATAATGGCCAGTTGCTAAATACTGAGCACCTATTTCATCTGCAAAATCTATCATTGCACCAAATTTCATAGTTCTATTGCATAGAGCACATGGGTTTGGTGTTTTACCTTCGGCATATGTATCTATAAAGGGTTGAAAAACATTTGTATTAAACTTCTCTTGTAAATCAAGAACATGCAGTTTAACATCTAACTTGTCAGCTGCTTTTTGAGCACGTGCTTGATGTATTTCATGATACCCTGGTTTAGAGTGAAGTTTCATATACAGGCCTTCCACTTCATAGCCCTCTTCTTTTAATAAAAGTGTTGTAATGGTAGAATCAACACCACCACTCATACCAACTAATACTTTTTCTTTCATTATTTCCTCAAACTTGACAAAGATTTATAATAAGAAGTTTCTTTTAGACCAGCATCTTCAAGTACTTCTATTTGATGATCTAATGATACATCTATTTCACCAACAATGTTTTCAAAATCATCAGTCACTCGTATGAGCTCTAAATCTTCTTTGTTTATCATCCCATCAGCTAAGAGTTTATCTTCTATAAACTTTATAAGTGGATTATAAAAATCACTTCCAACTACAAAAATTTTTACACCAGTAACTTTTTTAGTTTGCACTAATGTTAAAGATTCAAATAACTCATCTAATGTACCAAAACCACCTGGAAAAATCACATAAGCCATTGAATACTTTACAAGCATAACCTTACGAGAGAAAAAGTAATCAAAAGTAAGTTCTTTACTTGTATAAGGATTGAGCTCCTGCTCAAAAGGAAGATCAATGTTTAAACCAATTGATTCTACATTATGCTCATGAGCACCTCTATTTGCAGCTTCCATAATACCGGGTCCACCACCCGTCATAATGTTATACCCACGTGCTGCTAAAAGGGAGGCTAACTTTTTTGCTTGTTTATAGTAAGTGTCACTCTCTTTTGTCCGTGCACTACCAAAAATAGTAACCGTTGGACCTAAATCTCCAAGTTCATCAAAACCCTTTACAAAGTCTGCAATTATTTTAAATACACTCCAAACATCTGCTGACTTTATATCTTTAATATATTTTTTTGTAAGTTCACTCTCTTTTGTTCTCATTCACTTAACCTTTCATACGAGAGAGTCTCTCTTTCTTTGTTCCAATAGTCGTTATCTGGACACCAAAGTTTCCATCTACAATGACAACTTCACCTTCAGCTATCACATGGTTATCAACCAAAATTTCTAAAGGATCATTTGCTAGTTGATTGAGCTCTATTACAGAACCTATATCCATATTAAGAACATCTTTTAGTAGCATTCTTTTTTTACCAATTCTGACACGTACAGGAAGTTTTACATCCATGATTAGAGAGATATTGTTTATCTCATCAGGACTTAGTTCCATACTAGCAGACTCACAAGGGTTACTTCCCCCTGATGGAGTAGAGTCTATAAAAGTCTCTTCTTCAACACTAGCAGCTCCCCCCAAAAGTTTACTGTATAGTTTTTCATCGATAATAAACATTAAAAGGGAGTTTAATGAATCTAAGGCGAACTTATATACATACATTCGACTAAAATCTTCTAAACTCACTTCTGAATCGCCATCAATATTTTCTACATTTTCTACACTAAAGGAAAGTTTTGGAAGTTCACTTTGTGCTGAAAGGTTATTTGACATTGCACCAAAAATATTAGAGACTATCTCTTTTGTTGCATCTATATCATCTTCATTCACATCTTCACGGTCACTTGCTTCTTCCCCCATCATCATATCAGAGAGTGATGCAGCAAGGTTTGGAGGTAATGCCACCATAATGTCAGCTTCAATGTCACCCGTTACTTTGAGCTTTACTAGAACAATAGGAGGCACAATATTTGATATAATACTTAATTCTTGTTCTTCTTTTAATTCTAAAGAGGGAGCGATACCAACGAGAGCTTCTATTGTGCCCGCTGTCTCATCTTCAAATAGTTTCATAAAATCATTCATCATCTAGCTCCTCAAATTCATCTTTATCTCTTGGGTTATCATCTATAATATCCTGAACACCCGATATTTTTTCTTTACGTTGTTGTTCAAAGTTCTCTAGTGCACGTTTCACTGCATCTTTCTCTGTATCTACGATTTCTGTTATATGTATAGACTTTCTAAAACGACGAAGACCTATTTCACCTTTAAAACGTTCTTTACCATCTACACTTACTGTAACTATATCATCAGCAGCACTTGATAGTCTTAATACATCGCCTACTTGAAGGTCTAAGATATCTCCCATAGTAAGGTCAGCATCTCCAAGATTTGCTTCTATATCTACTTTGGCACCACCAAGGAGTACTTGAAGTTCTGTATTTCTACTCTTCTTTGTACTTGTTTCATTGAGCATTAGATCACGAGATGCTAACTTTGGTAACACAGGTTCAAGGGCAATAACTGGATAGCAGATATTCATCATACCCGAAGAGTGTCCAATAATAATTTCCATTACAACCATCACAACAATCTCATTTTGTGCAACAATCTGAACTACATTTGGAGATGACTCTTTAGACTCAATAGTAGGATAAACATCCATCACTGGTCCCCAAGCCTCTTTAAGTGTACTCATCATAACACGTAAAATTGTCTCAAAAAGTGACAACTCTATGTCAGAAAACTCACGAGATGCATCAAAAGGCTCTCCCTTCCCACCTAAAAGACGGTCAAGCATTGGAAATGCTATAGAAGGGTTTATCTCTATTACGCCACTTCCTTCTAATGGTTTTACAGAAAAAACATTAAAAGAAGTTGGGTTTGGAAGACTCATTAAGAACTCACCATAAGTCATCTGGTCAACTGAGTGAAGCTGAATCTCAACAATAGAACGCATAATAGAAGAGATTTGTGAGGCTAAACTTCTTGCCATTTTATCATGAACACCACGAAAAGCTCGAAGTTGCTCTTTTGAGACTCTATTTGGACGTTTAAAGTCGTAGAGGGTTACTTGTCTTTGAGGAAGAAGGTTCTCTTCTCCGGCTTCAAGGACATCATCCCCTTCATCTTCAACAACATCCAGGAGTGCATCTATCTCTTCTTGGGAAAGTATATCTGCCATATTATGCTCCTATACTCTCTTTGATTTTTTGAATTACAGACTTATGAATCTGAGATATCCTTGATTCTGTAATATCTAAAACAGCACTAATTTCTTTAAGAGTCAACTCTTCAAAGTAGTAAAGTTGAATTATCATCTGTTCTCTCTCTTTATAAGCTGATAAAATTTTCTTTATCACTTCTACAAGTTCATCTTTCTCTACTTGAGCAAGTGCTGCACCTTCATCACCAACTTGAAGTTGATCATGAAGAGGCATAACAGTGTATATACTTGAAGCAATCCTTGCATCATGCACTTTTTCTATCGGTTCTTCTAAAAGTTCTGCTAACTCTGCATCAGTTGGTTCTTCATCATGTGTTAGCATATGTTCTTCAACAACATAGTCTATTGCCTTCACTAACTTACGGCTTGCACGACTTAAAATGTCTAAACTTCGTAAATAATCAAGCATTGATCCATACACTCTTGTTTTTGCATAACCCCAAAAGTTATCATTAAGTACTTCATCATAGCGACGTGCTAGCTTTATGAGTTCTTCTGTGCCAATGGCAGAAAGATCTGAAAAGTCAACACTACTTGGGAGTCTCTCCTTAAGTCTAAATGCCATTGCTTTTACTGCAGGCAAGTACTGAAGGGCTAATTCGTCTTCTTGATGTTTTAAATCCTGAGCATATGCATTTGGTATCATGATTTTTGCCCTTGAAGTTCATCATTATTCATTTTGATTGCTAAATCAGTAATCTTAATGGCTGAATCTATGAGTTTTTCACGTTTATTTATCTCTTTTACAAAAAGATCAAGTTCACGCTCATGTGTATCGCGAGGGAATTTATATGATCTTGCTGTAAGTGTTTTATAATAAAGTGCAATAATTATATGTGAAAAAAGATAGAAAAAAGTCGTTATAAAAAATGTGTATATAAAGAGTCCATTAGCATCGAAAGATTTTAATATACCAAAGATAATTCCTACAAAAAATCCCTGTACTGTAAAGAAATAGACAAAATTTTCACCTAACATGACTTCCCCAAACTCTTTTTAAAAGTGCTGTATAAGTCTCTTGAATAAACCAGAGAGACCACTTTCGTTTGAACTAACCAGCACATTTCGTTCCAGCTTAGAAGCTATTTTTTTAACAATAGCTTCAATATCACGAGCAGGTTGCGAAGATGGGTACTGTGAGCAAAAAAGAGCCCGCTGTTTTACAGAAGATGAAACTTTGATATCCGCATTGATTTTTCCCATAAGTTGTAGGTTTAAATTCGTGTTAATATTTGCATTAGCTACTTTTTTTATCTTCTCAAAAACACCGACTGCTTCTCTTTCATTCTTCACTTGATTCATAATCATACTTACATCATCACGAAGAGTTGCTATAGTTTTAATAGTTGCGTAGGCATCTGTTATTGCTGCAGGGTCAGGAACAGTAACTACAATAACGTCATCTGCTGCGTTTAAAAACATCTGAATATGCTCACCAATTCCAGCACCGGTATCGATAATCATAATATCTAGTTTATCTAGTACTTGAGCCTCTTCCATAAAACGCTCAAAAAGTGCCATATCTGAGTACTTAAGTATCTCATCCCCACTCTCACCAGGAATTAAAATAAGATTTCTAGTAATTGGAATAAGTATATCACTTACAGTAGCTTCACCTTTGAGTACATGCAAAATATTTTTCTTAATTTTTACATTAAACATCACATCAAGATTAGCAAGACCAATATCCGCATCAAAGATACCTACATTAAGTCCTTTTTGAGACAGAGAATAAGCAAGGTTAGAACTTATAGTACTTTTTCCAACGCCACCTTTTCCACTCGTAATAGCAATAAAACGAGTTTTTTTAGACTTTTTTAGACTTTTTTTAGCACTAGAAGCAACAAGCTCTTCAAGTTTTTCTGCTTGATGACCCATCATACTTTACTCCTATTAAATCCATTGAGTAGACACTCAACTAAAAAATCACTACTTGCACATACTAAGTCTTCAGGAACTTCTTGTCCTACTGAAAAGTAAGAAATCGGTTTTTTTGTCTCATAACCTAAAGAAAATATATTTCCAAAACCACGTGTTTCATCAAGTTTTGTAAACATTAAACTATCTATTCCAAGAGTTGCAAAATTGTCATACGTTATTTTCAGATCTTCATACTTGATAGAACTCGGCATTACAAGAACGACTTCAACTTCATACTCAGTAGTGTTAGCATTTAAACACTCATATATTTTCTCTATTTTTCCTTTATCGTAAGGAGAAGAGCCCATAGTATCTATGAGAATATAATCACAATAACGGAGAGACTCTAATGCAGATGTAAACTCAGGAGGGTCAACAACAGTCTCTATTCCAAGCTTCATCATTCGAGCATACTGCATAAGTTGCTCAACTGCTCCAATTCTGTATGTATCTAAAACAACAAGCCCTACTTTATGCTTTTTTTGCATTAAAAATGAGTAACGAGCAGCAAGTTTTGCGATACTTGTAGTTTTTCCTACACCTGTAGGTCCAACAAGCATTATCACTTTTTTTGAGCCTACATTAAGAGTGGCTTCTCTTCTAATAGGTACCATTTTACGAAGTATCGTTTGAAAGTAACGTTTCACTGTCACTGAGTTTTCACGCATTTTAAAAGGCATATGCTCTAAAGTAATTTTCATCAACTCATCAAGGTGTTCTTTGTTCATGCCACTTTGAGATGCTAGTCTATAAATCTCAGCGAACTCTGAAGGAATTTGAGACTCTATGTCGGGTGATTTTTCATCCCAAAACATATTTTGAATTATTTTTACTTTATCTGTAAGTTTATTTATCTCTGTTTTTATCTCTTTAAGTTCTTTAGGCTCATGTGGAGGTATAATAGTTGTACGAGGCTCACGAGAGGGAGGTGACATAAACTGTGCTAAAGGATCTTCTGTCACATCTGCTACTTTTTGAATCTGGGCAGCTGCACTTGAAAGATCAAACAAAACATCTTGACTCTCTTGCTTAATAGGTTGCTGCTTAGAGAGTGGTCTGGGTGCTTTTTTGTAAGTAGAAGGAAGCATATCTTCATCTATTCCAATAACTATCTCATAGAGTGCTTCTTTTCCCAGAGCTTTTTTACGAATCTCTTTTGTCTCTATCAGGAGACCATCATCGCCTATTTCCATTTTTGCTTTTTTTAGTGCTTCAGAAGGTGTTCTTCCCATAAATGTCAATATTTTCATGATGCTAAACTCGCTAATGGAATGACAACACTCTCTCTTTTATGCCAGTGGGCATGTGGAAGTGTTAAGTCCGCTGTATTCATAACGATATTGTCAAAAAATATAATATCCAAATCTAGTGTCCTTGGTGCATTCTCAAAGCTACGTGTACGTCCAAACTTCTTCTCTAAACGCAGAAGATAGTCTAAAAAAACTTTTGCGCTCATAGATGTTCTCAAAACTATAATTGAGTTAAAAAAATCATCTTGGTCTGTGTAACCAAAAGGAGGATTTTTTAAAATCAACGAAGTTCTTACTAACTCGACTCTTTTGTCTCTTTGAAGTGTTACAAAAAGATGCTCAAACCTGCGTTTAACATCTCCAACATTACCACCAATACCTACCGTTGTTTCATAACGATAATATTTTGATGTTGTTTGTATAAAACGCTTACAAGAGTAAACTGTAAGTTTATCACTTAGTGAGCGTTTAATATACATAAACTTAAGCTTGTGCAGCTTGTGCTTTTTGTTGTGCTTCGTGAGCAGCTTTCATCTCGTTCATGATTTGAAGCATACCCATCATTGCTAAATGGTAACCAAAAGGACCAAAACCAACAACAGAAGATGAACATACAGGTGCAATCATGTTCTCTTTTCTAAAATCTTCACGTCTATAAATATTTGAAATATGAACTTCAATAGTCGGAATTGCTACAGCAGAGATAGCATCACGAATAGCGATAGAAGTATGAGTGTATGCAGCTGCATTTAAAATAATACCATGAGCTTCACCATAACACTCTTGAATTTTATCTACTATTTCGCCTTCTAAGTTTGTTTGAAAAAACTCTATTTCAACACCATTTTGCTCTGCTACATCTTTCATTTGAGCATGGATTTGCTCTAGTTTCATTGGACCATAAATATTTTGTTCTCTTACACCAAGCATATTTAAGTTTGGACCTTGAATTACTACTATTTTCATCAATTAACCTTTTTTTAATCTTTTAGACATTTATTTTATCTAAATTAATATTAAAAAAAAGTTGCTTTATATAAAAAGGGTATAATCTCTTTTATAAACACCCAATATAAAGAGATTATTAGATGCAAATCATTACACCACATTTTATATATTTTCGCGATAGAATTAGTACAAATTTATCTATTGCCTTTGATAAAAAAATAGAAAAAATAGCTCCTATTGAAGAGTTAAGAGCGGAGTTCCCTAAGGCAAAAGTAACTACATTAAGAGAGAACTCACTTATCATGCCCGGACTCATTAATGCCCATGTTCACATAGAATTTTCAGCTAACAAAACAGCCCTTAGTTATGGTGACTTTATGAACTGGCTTTATAGTGTTATAGAAAATCGTGAAGAGCTTATAAATGGCTGTAATTCTGAGTGTATGGACAAAGCCATAGACTCTATGCTAGAGTCTGGTATAACAACTTTTGGAGCGATAAGTTCTCATGCAATGGACCTTGAAGCTTGCGTTAATGCAAAACAAAATGTTATCTTTTTTAATGAACTCATAGGTTCACAAGCGACTATGGCAGATGCTCTTTTTACAGACTTTACTTCGCGTTTAAACGCGAGTAAAGCAGTAAAACGTGAAGGCTTTACTCCAGCTGTTGCTATTCACTCTCCATACTCTGTGCACCCAGTTTTAATCAAAAAAGCCCTTACTATGGTAAAAGAAGAAAAACTCCCACTTACGGCACACTTTATGGAGAGCCAAGCTGAACGCGACTGGCTTGATAAAAGTGATGGAGATTTTAAAAAGTTTTTTAATGACTTACTCAAACAAGAGTCAAATGTTAGTGATGCTAATGAGTTTTTAGAGCATTTTGAAGGGACACCTACTCTTCTTACACATGCAGTCCAAGCAACAGATAAAGAACTAGACATCATAAAAACAAGTCGTCACACCGTAATTCACTGCCCTATTTCTAACCGTTTATTAGGAAATCCTACTCTTAATATAAAAGCATTAAATGATAGAAAAATAAGATGGATAGTAGCAACAGATGGTCTAAGTTCAAACTATAAACTCGACCTCTTTGAAGAGATGAAGATGTCTCTTTTCATGCATCCTTCAGCACCTCTTTTAGGTTTTGCTAAATCTCTTATAGATGGAGTAACTATTCATGCAGCAGAGGCTCTTGGAGTAAATGCAGGAGAAATTGCCCAAGGGAAAAATGCAGACATGCTTGTTTTAGACTTAGAGAGTGAACCGACTGAAGAGTTAGCTGTTCATTTAATACTTCATCGTTATAATATCTCTAAAGTTTACATTAACGGTAAACTAGAAAAAGGAACACTATAAATGAACTTTCTAAAAAAACTATTTTTACCCATTACACTTCCGCTGAAGTTTATTCAAGATCATTTCAAGGCGATGATATTTGTACTTATACTTTTTTTACTCTTTGCCCCACAAGATGAGCAGAGTTTAAAAACAAATAATCTTCAAGAGATAAATCTTGTTGGCCCTATAATGGATGCGACAGATATAGTGGCTAAAATAGATGAAGCTGCAGATAACGACTCTATAAAAGGTGTTTTATTAAGTGTCAATTCTCCAGGTGGAGCAGTTGCACCCTCGATAGAGATATCTTATGCTATTAAACGCCTTAAAGCAAAAAAGCCAGTAGTAGCTTATGCTAAGGGAACTATTGCAAGTGGGAGTTACTATGCTAGTATCTGGGCAGATGAAATCATTGCAAATCCGGGAAGTATGGTTGGAAGTATTGGTGTTATTATGAAAGGTGCTGACCTTAGTGAAGTAATGCAGAAAATCGGTATTAAAACACAGGGTGTTCATGCTGGAAAATACAAAGAAATTGGGACAACAGATAGACCATGGAATGACTATGAGGTAAATGAATTAAACAAAGTTATTCAAGGAACTTACGATATGTTTACTCAAGATGTTGCAGATGCAAGAGACTTAAATATCTCTAAACGCGACTTCTATGCAAATGCTCATATATTTACAGCTTCTCAAGCTATGAAAGTTGGTCTAGTTGACTCTCTAGGTGTTGGTTATGATGCGAAGCTAAGAGTAATAGAACTCAGCGGTGTGAAGAATCCTGTATGGAACAGAGAAGACAAGTTCGATAAGTTTATGAAGAAGATTTCAGCATCGACTGCTGTTACACTCCACACTTACTTTCCAAGTATGGTTTTACAATAAGTATTATAAATACTCTGAGTGAGGATTAAACCTCACTCACCTCTACAACTGCATCTAAATTTTCAAAAATTCTTTTTACTCTATCTTGCCACATCTCACCAAATGCTTTTACATCTTCTGGTGCTGCTTCACCGGAACCTAGTTTCTGCATTAAACGCATCATATCTGGGTTTGGTTTTACAGGGTTTGGATTATAAGTAACATCTACAACTTTACCGTTATCGACTCTAGTAAACCTTGCACTCGCACCATTAATACTCTCATTAAAATTCATCAAAGAGTGTCGTGAGAACTGCCCTTGAAGCCCTTTAAAACCACTTTTATCAGTAGCACCTGTGATCTGAGAAATAACATTACCAATAACTCCAGCAACACCATCTTCTAAACCCTCTTCAAAAGCAACTTTTACATTACCACGAATAGCTCTCTCATTTGGATACAAGGCTTTGAGTGCCTCGCTAGTGATGATGTAAGCACCTGCAACTGTAGGACATGAGTGTCCAGCTGATTTTACAACATCAAGGTAAGTGAATTCATACTCACCTGAACTAAATGCACCTAAAACTTGTGAGAGTGGATCTTTTACTTTTATAGTCTCTATTTTCTCAAAAAAATCTGGATAACTCATTATATAATTTCCTTTTTTAGGACCTTTGCCGTGACTATAACTCTATCACTTTGAACTTCAAACTCTTCATCTTTACTCAAAGTATCTAAGTCAATTACTTTCTCATTTTGAGAGAGCTGGGCAAAACCTTTTTTTGTTTTAAATTTTGGATTATTCGATTCTAGCGTCTTTTGTAGATTTAAAAGTTGATTTTGAGCAAGGTTTATTTGAGACTCTATTGCCTGAGGAAAATTTTGACTAATATGTTGTAGATTTCTCTCATACCCTTGAAGTTTAAAGTTCATAGTTTGTGTAAAACTCTCTTTCATCTGTACTATTAACTCACTCTTTTGAGTCAGTTTTTTCTCAACTGAGTGCTGTAAAAATGAGCTTTTTAGATGATCTAATGCTTGAGACTTAGAATGTAGTTTTTGAGAGAGTATCTGCTCCATTTGTGATGAAAGAGAGTCCATATACTGATAAAGATCGTTAGTATCGGGAAGTGCTATCTCCATAGCAACACTAGGCGTAGCTGCTCTTACATCTGCAACAAAATCACTTATAACAGAGTCTATCTCATGCCCAACAGCTGAAATAACTGGAGTTGACGCATAAAAAATAGCATTTGCTACTATCTCTTCATTAAAAGCCCACAGATCTTCTATACTCCCGCCACCACGTCCAACTACTAAGATATCATACTCTTTTGAATCAGCAACAATAATAGCATTAGAGATTGCACTTGCAGCACCATCACCCTGCACTAAAACATCATAAATATCTATCTCTATATTTCTGTAACGACTATTAGCTACTCGCAACATATCTTGAAGTGCAGCACCAGTTGCAGAGGTAATGAGAGCTAAACGCGAAGGAAATTTTGGAAGTTGTTTTTTTCTCTCAGGATTAAAGAAATCTTGTTGTGAAAGTTTTTGTTTGAGTTGCTCGTAAGCTAAAGCTAAGGCACCTTGTCCTGATGGCTCAATAGAGAAACAATTCAACTGATAAGACCCACGAGGTTTATAAAGAGTTAAAGCGGCATTTATAACAACCTTCATTCCCTCTTCTAAACGAAAACGCAGCTTAGAAGCATTCCCTCGAAACATAACAGCACTTATAACAGAATCTCTATCTTTGAGTGTGAAGTATATATGTCCTGAGTTATGAAATGTAATACGAGAGAGTTCTCCCTCAACTAAAACTTGATTAAAACTACTCTCTAAGAGACTTTTAATCTGCTCATTTAGTCCAGAGACACTTAATGTATACACGTTTAATTGCTTTTAGTTTTTACGAGCTATAAGCAGTGTAGATATATCCATAGAGAAGCTTTTTGTGTAGAGCATAGTAAAACCAGCAGCTTCAAGTTCTTTTTGCATATTTGATACAGTAGAAAACTCTTCTATTGAGTTTGGAAGGTACTCATAAGCTTCAAGATTTTTAGAGATAAATCCACCAACTTTAGGCAGTATTTTATTTGTATAGTAGTTCATGATTTTACTTAAAAATGATGGATTTTCATTTTTCATAAACTCAAGTATTACAACAAGTCCATCTTTTTTGAGTACACGATTAAACTCCCTAAGGGCATCTTCTCTCTCAACTACATTACGAATTCCGTAAGTAATACTAAGTACATCTGCACTAGTATCTTCTAAAGGTATAGCTGTTGCAGGAGCTATGTGGTAGTTAAACTTAGGATATTTTTTACGAGCTACATCTACCATACCATTTGATGGATCAACTCCAACAATCTCACCAATTGCTATTCCAGATTTTTCAGCACGATTACGCCAGAAATCCATCATATCACCAGTACCACAAGCAACATCAACTATTTGGTCTAAAGAATCTTTTCCTGAGAACTCAAAAGCTAAATCACAGGCTTTACGTCTCCATGATCTGTCTACACCCATACTCATAACACGATTTGCCGTGTCATATGTTGGTGCGATGTCATCAAACATCTCTACAATTTTTTCTTGTTTTTGTCTATTTTGTTTTCCGTGTGAACTCATAATATTTATATCCTTTTTAACCACATAATTATATCTGTATCTTCTTTTTCTAGATTTAAAACTTCAAACTTATCTTCTAAATTTTCAAATCCATTTTCACCACCAAAAGTAGGTGCTATATAGCATAAATAATAATCTGTAATATCACGAGTGAGGGTGTACATTTTTGCACTTCCTTCAATCATAATATTTTTATACTCATCTACTTTTGAGAGATTATCTTCAATAAAAACTTTTCTCCCCTCAACATCAAATAGAGGTATAGTTTTGTCAAACTCTTTTTGGCGACTCAGTATTAAAATATCAGGAGCTTTACCATCTACTAGCCTAGCATCGAGTGTTGGTCTATCTGTTCTAACAGTATTGCCACCAATGACTAGAAGGTCACATACATCTCTCATAGCATGCACATTTGTTCTAGACTCTAAACTACTTACATTTCCAGCATCTGTAGTTGCGTTTAAACGTTGTGCCCATTTAAAAAAAACAAACTTACTTTCAAGTTGTGCATTAAAAGGTGAGAGTAAAGCATCACACTCTTTTTGACATAAACCACTGTAAACCATACAGCTATTCATCTGTAATCTCATAATGCCACCACTCGCTGGCTTATTAGCATCTGCAGATCCAACATACACTTCTTCAATACCTAATTCACTTATAAGTGTTGCACACGAAGGTGTTTTTCCATGATGTGCACAAGGCTCTAATGTAGTATAAAGTTTTACATTTTTAAATATATCTTGATGATTGCTTAAAAGGTGTGTGTGAATGTCTGTAGATTTTGTAAGTGCTAAAATATAAGCATCGTTTGTGAGTTTGTAGTAAGCTTGTTTTAAAGCATTCACTTCAGCATGTGGACCACCGGCTCTGTGATGTGCTTCAACTGCTAAAATTTCTCCATTTTCTCCAACTATACTACAACCAACAGCAGGATTTGGAAAAGTAAGACCTTGATACTTCCAAGCTTCTCTCAAAGCTAGGTTCATATAAAAGTTATTATCTATTAACATCTAAGAAAAGTTTACCACTCGAAGTATGTTTTTGCTTTTAAAATGTCGTTGAACTCTATCTCTACTGTTTCATCTTCAGTCTCTACGAATACAACAGAACCTTCAACTTTAAGCAGAGTTCCTCTTGTTTTTTCTTTACCACTATGAAGTAAAGAAACTTTTTCACCAACACTTTTTTTAAAATGTCCAATATTTGTCAATTTACGTTCTATTCCAGCAGTTCCAACTTCAAGTCTATAGTCCCCAGAAACAGGAGGAGTTACATCTAAAAGAGGAGAGATTAAGTGAGTAAGTTCTACACAAGTGTCAAGACTAACACCCTTGCGCTTACCATCTTCGACTTCTCTAGACATAATACCTATACGATAGATAGTCTCTTCGCCTTCACTTACAATTACTGCATCATAAAGTTCTAAATCAACTGAGTTGATGATTGATTCTATATCGCTTTGTAGGCTCATACTTCTTCCTCTTTTTTCTCTTTAGCTATTTTTTTAAATAGGTCATCTATATTTTTTGATTTTGCAAGTTGTTCATCAAACTCAAATGTAAACTTAGGACATCTATACCAACCCTGATCTTTCAAACAATATGTTTCAACAATAGGACGTGCTTTTCTTAAAAGTTTAAGATAGTCTCGTTTTTCTTGATCTGTGAATTCATGGGGGTTGATATAAACTTTTGCATCACTTTTACCACGAGAACATACAACTTCTAAGATATCAAGCTCATGAAGTCTTTTATCATTCATCGCACCGAGTGCTTGGGGGACTAACTCTAAGAGAACTGACTCAGTTCTCTTGAGTTTAATTTGTGCTTCTGTCATGAGTCTATAACTCTACTTTCTGCTCAACTTTTTTGAATGTTTCAAGAACATCGCCTGGTATAACATCATCGTAACCACTGATAACAACACCACACTCATAGCCGTTTCCAATCTCATCCACATCATCTTTAAAGCGTTTAAGTGAAGTAAGTTCACCTTCGTAATGAACAACACCCTCACGAATAACACGAACCATACCACCACGAATAAGGCGACCATCAACAACAACACAACCAGCAACAAGACCTTTAGGTATTTTAAATACTTCTTTAACTTCTGCTTGACCTGTGTTTTCTTCAGTGTACTTCGGAGCCATCATACCAGTTAACATACCAGTAACATCATCAATTAATTGGTAGATGATTGAGTAAGTTTTAATCTCAACACCTTTTTGTTTAGCAGCTGCTTTAACTGCACCAGTAGGACGAACATTAAATCCAAGGAGTATACAGTTTTCAGAGTTGTTAACAAGTTCAACATCATTTTCAGTAATTCCACCAACACCGCTAGAGATAATGTTAACTTTAACTTCATCATTTCTAAGTGCAGTAATAGAACTTCTTATAGCTTCAAGAGTACCGTGAACATCAGTTTTAAGTACAACTTTAAGAGATTTAAGTTTACCCTCTGCAATCATAGCAGTCATATCTTCTAATGAAGATTTAGTTGAAACTGAAAGTTCTTTATGTCTGTCATACTCGTGACGTTTCATAGCATAAGCTTTTGCTACTTTTTCATCTTCCATAACTGTCATAATTTCACCAGATGCTGGGACTAAGTTGAGTCCTGCAACAACTGCTGTATGAGATGGCAAGAGCGTTTTAATCTGTTTCTTATTTTCATCAAGCATAGCTTTAACACGACCATAAGCCGCACCACAAACTACATAGTCTCCAACCTTAAGAGTACCATTTTGAACGATAACAGTAGCAACTGGACCACGACCTTTTTCTAAAGACGACTCAATTACAGCTGCTTTTGCAAGTGCATTTTTGTTTGCTTTGAGTTCTAGTATCTCAGATGTAGTAAGAATTTCTTCAAGTAAATCATCAATACCCATGTTCGATTTTGCAGAAACAGGTACAAAAGGAATATCTCCACCCCAATCAACAGGATTAATACCATGCTCAGCCATTTGACCTTTAACCATATCTGGTTGTGCAGTCTCTTTGTCCATTTTGTTTAGTGCAACGATAATTGGAGCACCTGATTCTTGAGCAAGTTTAATAACTTCAAGAGTCTGAGGTTTAACACCATCATCAGCAGCTACAACGATTACGATAATATCTGTAATCTCTGTACCTTTTTGACGCATATGACTAAATGCAGCATGTCCCGGTGTATCTATGAAAGTAATTGCCTTACCATCTTGTTCAATTGTATAAGCACCGATGTGTTGTGTGATTCCACCAGCCTCACCTTCAGTAACTTTTGCTTCACGAATAGCATCAAGAAGTGAAGTTTTACCATGATCAACGTGACCCATGATAGTAATAACAGGAGCTCTTTCAGTTGCATCTGGATCTTCTTCAATATCTTCAACCTCTTGAGTAAACTCATCTTTAGGGTCAATGATAGTCACTTCAACTTCAAACTCTTCAGACAGAATCTCAATTTCATCGTTTCCAAGGAAATCATTTTTAGTCATCATCATGCCAAGATCAAAAAGAACCTTAATAATGTCAGAGATAGGACGTCTTAGAGCTTCTGCAAACTCGTAAACACGAATATCTTCTGGTATTTCTACGTGAGTTACAATCTCTTCTTCATGAGTAGACTTTGCATACTTCTTACGCTTATCTTTACGAACTTTTCTACCACGAGGAGCAGCTTTTTTATTACCATTACGGCCAGCAGGTCTTGGAGGACGTGGTTTTCTCGGCTGTTCTGCAGGAAGTGGTGCACGTTCAGTTGAATTTAGATCAAGAAGAGTTACTTCATTATCCATATCCATAGTAACATCACTCATTGCACCACCAAAGATATCCATTCGTCTACCCTGATCTTGCTTAGAAGCAGTTCTTGAACCCTGTTTAGATTTTTTTCTTTGAGCAAGTTCTTCTAAAACTTCAGCACTCATTTTTCCATAAGAAGATACATTAGCCTGTTTTTGTGGAAGTGAATAGTTCTCTTCAACTTTTGGTCTTTTCTTCTTAACAATCTTAAGTCCTGACTTTTTAAGTCCAGTTCTACTAATAGGAGTAACAACTTTAAGTGTGCTAATTGTTTTTTTAACCGCTTTTACAGGTTCTTCTTTTTCAGTAGCAGTTGGAGAAGTTTCAGTTGAAGTCTCTGCATCAGCACTTGTCTCAACTTTCACTTCCTCTTTGCTAGTTGTTGAAGCTTTTACTTCTTCAACTTTTGGAGTCTCTGCTGTAACTTCAGCAGGCACTTCCTCTTTTGGAGTTTCAGCTTTAACTTTTTTTACAACTGTTGGTTTTGGAGTAGGAGTAGGTTTTTCATCTTCGCCATTCATAATATAGTTTGCAATTTTCTCTGCTTCTTCCATACTAACTTTGCTCTGTGCTGCTTTTACTTCTATACCCATACTCTTAGCTTTTTCTAAGACATCTTTAGAAGCAATTCCTAGCTCGTCTGCAATTTCTTTAACGCTAACTTTATCTGTCATCAGTGATGATCTCCTTTAGTTTGTTCATAAGTTTGTCTTTTTTGTTACTTCTGCACATTCGCATTAGTGATTTAGAGATTTTCTTCTCATCCAAAAGACACTCGTTACATAAATAAAAACTTCTACCGCGACCGTTAAAACAATCTAGTTCGCCCTCATTACACTGAAGTCGCACCAGATTGCTCTGATTATCTCTCTGTCTGCATGAAACACACATTCTTGTTGGTAGATGAAATTTTTTCGCCATTATATCTAAATCTTACTTTATTTAATAGGGCTAACGCTCTATTATTAATCCGTTGTTGTCGAAATCTAAAATTTTCACATTAAAATCAGGAAATTTTTGAGAAAATTTATTTGCCATCATAGAAGCATCATCATCATATACAAGAGAGAAAAAAGTACTTCCACTCCCTGAAAGCGTGCTCATTAGGGCACCTGACTCATATGCTACTTTTTGAACAGCAAAAAGTTCTGGAAGTGTTTTCATACGAGCTTTTTGATGAAATCTATCTTGAGCAGCTAGTTTTAGCATCTCCCAATCTTCGTTAAAAAATGCAGCAACAGTCAATGCAGTATGAGAAAGGTTATAAATTGCGTTCTCTTTTGAGTATGACTTTGGTAAAACTGTACGAGACTTTGAAGTATTCATCTGCTTGTTTGGAATCACGACAACTGCTTTTAGATACTCTGGAAGATGCTTACGTTGAGAGAAAACTTTGTTTTTCTCTACAGTTGCCGCATTAAAACCACCCATAACTGCAGGTGTTATGTTATCTGGATGTGATTCGTAAACAAGTGCATGGTTTAAGATACGGCGTTTACTTACTCTTATACCTGCCGCTTCATGTGCCGAAGCTATTGCTGAGACTATAACAGCTGAAGAGCTACCAAGTCCACGAGACATTGGAATAGAGTTATAAAAAGTAAACTTGAAATTCTGTTTTTTCTTTGTTAGACGTGAGTAGTGATCGTTAAAAATAGAGATAAAAAGATTATTTCCTTTTAAACGGGGGTTGTTCTCTCCCTCACCTTTTATACTTACACTAAAAAACTTTGATGGATGAAACTCAACACGGTTACGAAGATCAACTGCTAAACCTAAAGAATCAAATCCTGGCCCTAAGTTCGCTGATGTTGCGGGTACACTAATTATCAATGGTTATTCCTATTTTATCCAACAGCTCCTATCATATAAAGAGGTGTTGTCTTTGTACTAAACTCTTTGAGATCTAACATGTCCGGAAGTCTAAAGTTTACTTCTTGTGCAGAGTCAAATTTTTGAGTTTTTATTTCTGATGCAATTTTAACAAAGTGTAACTTACCAATCGCTTTTATTGGCTCATTATTATTAAAATTAAAAGCATCTGTTGCAAAAAGTGGTATTTTTTTTAAAATACTTAAAGATTTTAAAAAAACATAAGCAACTTTGATAGCCATAAAACTTCCAGGACCATTTGCATAGAAAAGTTTTTGGACATCATATTGTTCTAAGATATCTTTAAAAAGAAGAGGTAGAATATCTGAACTTTTTTCCTCTGACTCTATAGTTTTAATAAGCTTTTCATTCTCATAAACACCTATTTTAATGGGAGATGTTAGAGTAATACATAAAATATTTACTTTTTTAAGCATAAGCTTTTTCTAATTCTCTTGTCTTTTCACCTACTAGCTCTATTATTTCATAGTTTTCTGTATCAGCTAAGAGTGCTAAAGTAAGTTTATGGTTAAGATCATGACTTCCAGCTAAGGCTTCATAGTTGCCTATAAAGTTCATTCCTATTAAAGACATATCACCAATAGCATCTAAAATTTTATGACGTACAAACTCATCATCAAAACGCAGACCTTCAGGATTGAGTATCTTTTTATCATCTAAAACTATTGCATTTTCTAAAGAACCACCTAGTGCTAAACCTTTGGAACGCAGGTACTGTACTTCATGTAAAAATCCAAAAGTACGTGCACGTGAGATCTCCTTTTTATAAGACTCTTTTGTAAATTTAAGCACATACTCCTGTGTTTGAATAACAGGATGAGGGAACTTAATAGTAAAGTCATACTGAAGGTCTGGAGAAGGAGAGAGTTTTACATACTTGTCACCCTCACGAACTTCAATATCTTTTTTTATACGCATAATCTTTTTAGGAATATCTTGAGCAACTACTTCAGCTTCATCTAAAAGTATACAGTAACTTGCACTGCTTCCATCCATTACTGGAACTTCATCTGCATCTACTATAACTCTTAAGTTATCTATTCCATAAGCATATACTGCAGATAACAGGTGTTCAATAGTAGAGATCACATGACCATCTTTTCCAATTACCGTCGCCATTTTTGTATCAACAACATTTTCTGGGATAAGAGGAATCGAGACATCAACGTCACTACGGTAAAACACTATTCCACTATTGGATTCTAAAGGTTCTAAACGCAGCTTCACTGGAGAGCCTTTATGTAGCCCTATTCCTACAAGTTCAACACTTTTTCTAATAGTTGTTTGATACATTATCAATCCTTAACTTTCTGACATAATTTATTTAATTTCTATTTATAATCTTTTTAGCACTCTTAATAACATCGTGAATATTTAACTTAATCCACTGTTTGTCCATCCACTCTTGAGGACGAACTTCTATACCTTGGACAAGCACTCCAAAGTGTAAGTGATCGCCCATAGCATAACCACTTTTCCCTGTGTTTGCTATAACTTCTCTTTTTGTTATCTCATCATCTATATTTACTTTAAAACTTGAGCAGTGTCCAAAAATACTATAAAGTCCCAAGCCATAAGATACAGCCAACATATTCCCATATAAACCATTATCATCTGCGAAAACAATTGTTCCTGCGTTTTGTGGTTTGATTGCAGCCATCGCATTTGACGCCAAATCTAGACCTAAATGATATGCTTCACTTACTTTTTCTCCTTCATAGTAATACCTTCTATGATCTCCAAAAGAAGCAACGACTGCAGCATTTTTCAAAGGATACATTTTATTCATTTTAAAAGATTTTATCATTTTATCTACTGTAACTTTTGAAGTTATTTTTTGAATTACAACTTCATTTTTAGCACGTACATCTTCGTTAATAATTTTAAACTGCTCTAATGAATTCTCAACACCCTGTGTCTCAACAAACTCTTCTGCTAAGTCAGCGATCTTTCCTTTTAAAAATTTGTCACTGAGTTTAATTTTCGAAACTCTATATTTTCTCTGTTTAAGATAAAGAGGAACATACTCTTTAGATACATTTCCAGCTAAATCTGTAGCAATTATAGTTGCTTTGAAACCTTCATCTACTACAGGCCATGCAAGAAGAGAAATATAGTAACCATCTTTGTAAAAAGGTTGTGCTATAAACTTCTTTTTATGATTCCCTTGAATATAGAACTCATCAATGTTAGCATCATCAAGTTTAAAAATAACAAGAGCAGAACCACCACGACTAATCTTATAAGAGTTACTTACAATACTAAGTTGTGGTCTTTTTTTGTCAATTTGTAGTTTAAAAACTTTACGAACACTATTTCCAGCTAAAAAGTTCCACTTACTTACATCATTTGCTTCTACAATTATTTCAATAGTTTTATCTTTCATAGCATAAGCACTTCGAGGAGGTTTTACTTCTAAAGTAAGTTCTTTTTGGGGAGTAATTAACTGCTCATACTCTAATGTAGTAGTCTCTTTAGAGTTTTTTAGTGTAATTTTATAAGACTTAACGCCACTCTCATCACTTATGTTTAAAGCAAGTGGTTTTTTAAGGTTCCAGTAACCATTTGTCTCCATTGTAACAACTGGAACATTTCTTTCAAACATTGAAGAGAAGTATATAAACAGTGCTCCTGCTATAAATAAAACCATTACTAAAAGTAGACCAAATGAACCGTTATTTTTTTTTCTCAAACTATATTTCCTTTAATATTTTACAATTTTCATCACTCTTGTAGAGTGTCACTCTCTCAACATGAACTAAACTAAGAAGTTCCTTCATTATCTCAAAAGTATCTTTTAAAGTAGCTCCTGAGCTACTTAAATCTAAGTCACTAACATACATTTTTGCATGTGTTGCTTGATTATCTAGCAAAACTGTTTTAAAGAGTTCTGCTTTTAAACGCAGCTTTGCTAGTGACATTGACTCTAAAAGGTGCTTTTTACACTCTTTGAAGTCTGCTTTTAAAGCTATTAGTTCACTAGCTATAGCAAAAACTACGCCATCACAAAGGGGACTTTTAAATGCATCAAACTCTTGTAGTAACCCTGCATAAAGGGCTGTTGCCATTTTTGCATTTATTTTAATCTTATTAGAGACAAAGAATTCGTATAGTTCTCTTGTCCCTGAGCTCATAGTAATAACTTCATCACCTGAAGTTGGCATTTTTATTCGTGACTTATCAAACCATGCTAAAAATGAAAAACGGCTCTCTAAGGCTTCACTATTATGAAGTGAAACCTTTTTATGAAGAGTTAAAATATATGAGTATAGAGCACTTGCATTGGCAAATGCTGCATTATCTGTTGTTATTACTATATGTTTAGCACTATTAATATTCTCTAGGTCTATTATATTCATATCTTTTTGTGAAATTATACGCTATTTTTTATTCATCTTATAGACATATGCTAAAACTTCTGCTACAGCCCCAAAAAGGGCCTCTGGAATTGGCTGTTCTACTTCTACTTCAGAATATAGAGAACGTGCGAGTGGTGGATTTTGAACTATATGTACATCATTTTCTCTAGCTATTTTCTTAATCTGTTGTGCCATATTATCCATACCTTTTGCCACTACTATAGGGGCATGAGATTTTTTATCATCATATTTTATAGCAACAGCATAATGTGTTGGATTGGTTATAACAACATCAGCATTAGGAACTTCAGCCATCATACGTTGCCTTGAAATTTCCATCTGTTTTTGTTTAATTTTTGATTTTATGAGTGGATCCCCTTCCATATTTTTCATCTCATCTTTTATCTCTTGTTTACTCATCTTCAGTCCATCAAAGTACTGTTTTCGCACTATTACTATATCTATTAGGGCAAAAATGAAAATAACTAAAAGCATTACTAAAGCGATTATAATCATTTTATCTTTTAACCAATCAAGTTGGTCTGCTAAACTAAAGAGGGCAACAGTAGGAAGATCTTTAATAAATATAAAGAAGAAAATAAAACCAATACCTAGTGTTGTAAAAGCTTTAAAAGTAATTTTAACACCTTCAATCATCTTCTTCATAGAGAAGAGATTTTTCGTGCCTTTAATAGGGTCTATTTTTTTAAAGTCAGGCATAATTGCTTTTGTGGTGAAAAGAAATCCAAACTGAGCTAATGCAGCGATGACACCAGCAACAGCAACAGCTAAAGCTAAAGGAAGAACCATAAGCAGTACTTCTCTAAATGTTACAATAGCGATACTTAACATAAACTCTTTATCTAAAGGTTGTCCAACAAGAGAGAAGTAGTACTTGAAAAGTTGTACCATATGATCTGCTATAAAAGGAAAGAGCATCAGTACTGCAAGAATTGCTACAAAAAGAGTTATAACACCTGATGTATCTTGAGACTTAGGAACATTACCCTCTTTACGAGCATCCTCTATCTTTTTGGCGGTGGGTTCTTCTGTTTTTTCAGCATCATCAGCCATAGACTACTCCAACTCCAAACAGCTTTAGTCTATCTTCATTGAAAGATCAATCCAGTTTGCTTGATGAATAAGTGATCCAGAGCTAATAGCATCAACACCAGACTTGGCATAAGATTCTATAGTTTCTAAAGATATATTGCCACTTGCTTCAAGAAGTATGTACGGATGGTTTGCATCTCTGTAGGCTACTATTGCAACTATCTGTAAAGGAGTCATATTGTCACACATTACTATGTCACACTCAGCCTCAAATGCCATTTTAGCTATTTCAAATGTTTCAGCTTCTACTTCTATTTTAGCAGTAAATGGAATCTTCTTTCTTGCATTTTTAATATACTCTTTGAGATTCTTTATAGTTTTGAGATGTGTGTCTTTAATCATAAGAGAGTCATCTAAACCCATTCTGTGATTTACAGCACCACCAGTACGAGTCGCATACTTCTCAAAAACGCGAAGAAGAGGTCTTGTTTTTCTTGTGTCTAAAAGCTTTACACCAAAAGGTTCGATTAATGTAACATATTTATTTGTAAGAGTCGCTATTGAGCTTGCATGAAGAAGCATATCTAAGATAGTGCGCTCACAACGAAGAAGAGTGTGAGAATCTGCACTTATAGTTGCTAAGGTATCACCTTTGACAAAATGTTCACCATCATTTTTAAGCCAAGTTATCTCAAACTTTTCTAAATCAGCTAGAACATCTATATACTTTACTCCCGCAACTACACCATCACTTTTAGCAATGATTTTTGCAGATGCAGATACAGCAGGTTCAACAAGAGCATAAAGGTCTCCACGACCAACATCTTCAGACAGAGCCTCTCTTACAAATGTTCCTATCATAATGCCAACATTCTCTCGAGTGCGATTTTTGCCCATTTTTGTGTGTTTTCGTCTATATGTATCTCATTTATAGGTTCACCATCATCAATAGCTTTAAGTGTTACATATACATCTTCTAAAGTTGTCTCATTCATAGTAGGACACTCTGGTTTTGTTGAGCTGAGTACATATGTGTTTTTAGCACGCAGACGGTTTACAAGGTTAAACTCTGTTCCAACTGCTACTTTTTGATCCTCTGGTAATTCAGCTATATATTTAATTAGCTGAGAAGTAGAACCAACGAAATCACTTGCATCACAAATAGAAGGGTCACACTCTGGGTGTGTCGCTATCTTAATTCCTGGGAATTTCTTTCTATAGAAGGTGATGTCATCTAGAGTAAAAAGTTGATGCACAGAACAAAAACCATCAAAACAGATAATATCTGACTCTTTTAAATCACTCCCATCACCAATCACACAAGATTTGAGTCCCATCTGGTTCCCGATGTTTTGACCTAAACATCTATCTGGAACAAAAAGAATTTTTTTACCTTCTTTAAGAGCATTAGTAATGATAACCTTGGCGTTTGAACTTGTACAAACAAGACCACCCATCTCACCAACTTTTGCTTTTACTACAACATCGGAATTAATGTATGTGATAGGCAAGATATTTTCATTTTCTATACCTGCATCGTTGAGAGCTTTTACAGCATTATCATACATTAATCCATCAATCATTTTAGCCATAGCACAACAAGCTACTTTAGGCATAACTACACGTTTGTGAGGGGAAAGCACTTTTACACTCTGTCCCATAAAACCAACACCACAAAAGAGTACAAACTCAGCTTCATCAGCTTTTGTTTTCATGGCTAGTTCTAAAGAGTCGCCTGTAATATCTCCAACTTCAAAAACTTCATCTCGTTGATAGAAGTGAGCAACAACAGTTACATCTAGTTTTCTCTTTAATTCATCAATTTTTATTTTTAATTCTTCATTTGTAAACTGCAAAAAATGTCCTATATTTATAATTGCTGTTATTATATCAAAATATTTTATCTACTTCTTAATATATAGTGTGTAGAATGTCATAACAAAAATTATTAAGGGTTTTTATGGATTTTTTATTGAATACAAATGTCGAGTTTTTTATTGCTGCTTATCTTATTGGTGGTATTCCTTTTGGACTACTACTCGCTAAGAAGTTTGCGGGTGTAGATGTAAAGGCTAGTGGAAGTGGTAGTATTGGTGCTACAAATGTACTCAGAGTTGTAAAAGAGTCAAATCCCGCACTTGCAAAAAAACTCGGTATCGCTACGCTTGCTCTTGATGCACTCAAAGGTGTAGCTGTTTTAGCCATTGCTTCTATAATGGGAATGAGCGAAGCCACGCTATGGGGTATAGCAGTTATTGCCGTTTTGGGTCACTGTTTCTCTCCGTACTTAAGTTTAGAGGGTGGTAAAGGAATCGCAACAGGTATGGGTGTAATGATGTTTATGCTCCCTTTAGAGACACTTATTGCACTTGTTGTTTGGGGTGTTTTAGCAAAAACACTTAAAATCTCTTCAGTATCCTCACTCACAGGTGTTTTAGCACTTTTAATCTCTAGTTTTTTCCTTCACCCTCAGATGGCACATGCTCCTGTTGTCATGATTGTTGTTATACTTTTTTATAAACATATTCCAAATATTATTCGCCTCTTTAGTGGCGAGGAAAAAGCAGTCGTTTAGTGAAAATTTTTATAGAAGATCTAAAATTCCAAACAATCATTGGAATTTTAGACTTTGAACGAGAAACACCACAAGATGTCATTATAAACCTTGAGATAAAATATAACTATACAGATGAGTTTATAAACTATGCCGAGGTAGCTTCACATATAAAAGAGTCAATGATACGGCAACAATTTTCACTAATAGAAGATGCTTTGTCTACTTTATCAAAATCTCTCAAAAAAGAATTTCAACAAATATTAAGCCTAGATTTAAAAATTACTAAACCCTCTATTCTTCCCGACTGCATAGTAAGTGTAAGCAAAATAAGTACATTCAATACTTAATCCAAACTTCACTTTTTTTTAAAGAAAATTGAAAAAAACTTTAAAGTAACCTAAAATTACGCTATCATTTCGCAAAAATATTAACCTATAGGAAATTATTAATGCGCATTCTTATCATTGAAGATGAAGTAACATTAAACAAAATGCTTGCTGAGGGACTAAAAGAATTTGGTTACCAAAGTGATGTTGTTGAAAACTTAAAAGATGGTGAATACTATCTTGACATTCGTAACTACGATTTAGTTCTTATGGACTGGATGCTTCCAGATGGCAACTCAGTTGATATCATCGGTGATATCAAGAAAAACACTCCAAAAACTGTTGTTGTTGTAATTTCTGCTCGTGATGATAACGAGAGTGAAATTGAAGCACTTCGTTCTGGTGCTGATGATTACATCAGAAAACCTTTTGACTTTGATGTTTTAATCGCTCGTATTGAAGCACGTTTACGTTTTGGTGGATCTAATATCATCGAAATCGAAGACTTAACTATTAACCCTGAAGAAGAAAAAATCACTTACAAAGATAATGAGATAGAACTTAAAGGTAAACCTTTTGAAGTACTTACTCACCTTGCACGTCACCGTGATCAAATTGTTTCTAAAGAACAACTTCTTGATGCAATTTGGGAAGAGCCAGAGCTCGTTACTCCAAACGTAATTGAAGTTGCAATTAATCAGATTAGACAAAAAATGGACAAACCATTAGGAATCACAACTATCGAGACTGTACGTCGTCGCGGTTATAGATTTTGTTTCCCTAAGGAAATCAACTAATTCTTAAGCCTCTTGGCTTAAGTCTTAACCCTCTCTCCATATTCTATACTCTCAACACTTTTTTGTTATAATACTTGTAAAATCACAAGAAGGCCTACCATGGTTTACAAGCGTAGTATTCGTAAAAATTTTCTCTTTCAACTTATTATATCTTCAGCCTTTCTTATATTTTTATTTTCATCTACTCTCTATTTTTTTATAGAAAAATCTATCTATGATGATAAACACTTAGAACTTGTACAGTATGCACAAAATATTGCAAATGATAAATCAGTTTTTAATAATGATGAATCATTTGTTGAAAATTTTTTAAATTTAAACATTGATATTATTTATCTTAAAAATGAAAATATAGATATTTCAGAATATGAGACTACAACTGCAAAACATACTTACTTTACACTTGTTTATCCATTTAACCTCAAAGAAAGAAGTTATCTTAAAATAACAAAAGACATTAGTACAACAAAAAAACTTCTCAAAAAAATAATTAAATATATATTTCTTATTAATATTGTAGGTTTTTTACTTGTTATTGTCTATGCTGTGGCTCTCTCTAAAATGCTAGTACATCCTTTAAAAGTTATAAATTCTAAACTCTCAAATATGAATGAGCATCTTATAAAACCAATAAATACATCACGTTTACCTAAAGAGTTTGAGCCTTTAGGAGAAACTATAAACCATCTTATTTCAAGAATTCAAAACTTTGTTAAGTACCAAAAAGAGCTCTTTATAGGAACAGCCCATGAACTTAAAACACCTCTTGCCGTTATAAAACTAAAAAACCAAGTCACTCTTATAAAAAAACGCTCACCAGAAGAGTATATAGAAGCTCTAAAGATTACAAATAAAACAATTGATGAGATGAACATCATTGTTTCAAACATCTTAAATATAGGAAGACAAGAAGGTGCACAACTTGACAAACCAATACAGGTTGATGTTATACAGATCCTCAAACAAAAAGCAGATGACTTTAAACTTCTTGCTGTAAATGAAGGCAAAGAGTTACAGATGAGTTTTGAACCACATGGCTTTATGGCTACACTGCAAGTAAGTCTACTCAACCAGATAATTCAAAATTTTCTCCAAAATGCACTTAAATTTACACCAAAAAATCGTTCTGTTAAACTTCAAAGTAGACAAGATGAGATAGGTTTACTTATAGAAGTAGTCGATGAAGGTTGTGGAATTGATGATAGTGTTGACCTTTTTGCTCCATTTAAGCGTCAAGGAAATAAACAGGGTGTTGGACTTGGTCTATTTTTAGCTAAAAGTGCTGCAGATGCACTCGGAGCAAGGATAAAAATAGAGAATAGAACAGATGGAATAGATGGAACAGTAGCTTCACTACAACTCAACTCTAAACTATCTTGTATTATTCCTCAAAATAAGTAGTCATTTTAAAAAAAAATAAAGGTTTATTTTGCTATAAATCGGTCACTAAAATAAATAAGTATAAAATATAAGGTTTTTTAATGGCACTAATTATAAATGATGAATGTATAGCATGTGATGCTTGTAGAGAAGAGTGTCCAACAATAGCAATTGAAGAGGGAGACCCGATTTACTATATCGATCCGGATCGTTGTACTGAATGTGTTGGAATTTATGATGAACCAGCATGTATCTCAGTATGTCCTGTTGATTGTATAGTTCCTGATAAAGATAATGTTGAGTCTATTGCAGAGCTCCAGTTTAAAGCTAAAAACTTAGATATGGAAGAGTAAGGACTTGGCAAAGAGAGTCGCAGTCATAGACATAGGTTCTAACTCGATTAGAATGGTTGTTTATGAGAAGACTTCTCGTTATGCATTTCATCTTCTTCACGAAGAGAAGTCAAAAGTAAGAATTTCTCAAAATGCCTACAAGTTTGATGGCAATCTCCAAGAAAAACCAATGCAGAGAACTTTCGATGCACTTGGTGACTTTCTCCAAATAGCACAATCTTTTAAAACTACAAAACTTCTCTGTGTTGCAACATCTGCACTAAGAGATGCTCCTAATCAAAAAGAGTTCTTGTCTCGCGTAAAAAAAGCATATAAAGTAAATATTAAAATTATAAGTGGTGAGAAAGAGGCCTATTACGGTGCTATTGCCTGTGCAAACCTTCTACCACAACAAAATAATGCTCTCAGTATAGATATAGGTGGAGGCTCAACAGAGTTTGCCTTTATAGATCAAGACAGTGTTACTCACACTCTATCATTAAAACTAGGAACTGTACGCCTTAAAGAGCTTTACTGTGATGCTAAAGATCAACAAGGGGCTATTGAGTATATAGACAAAGAGTTAGAAGCACTCAATACGGACTCAATCTCTACACTTATAGGTATAGGTGGTACATTTAGAGCTATCTCTACAGCTATCATGAAAAATGCTTCGTACCCTCTCAACAAACTCCATGCCTATGAGTACTCAAGTGAGACACTCAAAAAGTATATAGATGCTATTCTTACCACTACAGATGAAGAAGAGCTTTTAAAGCTTGGCATTAAAAGAAATCGTTTTGATGTTATTACACCCGGTACATTGATTTTACAAAGAGTACTTCATAAAATAAAAATTTCTAAAATAATTACAAGTGGTGTGGGAGTACGTGAGGGTGTGTACCTAAGTGATTTATTACGAAACTCTAAACATAAGTTTCCTCATAACTATAACACTTCTGTAAAGTATCTGCTTGACTCACATACAGGTGAAAAAACTTTCTCAACACAGCTCAATACTCTTAGTAAAAAACTTTTTGATTTAACACATGAGTATTTTAATATAAAAGTCGAGTTTAGATACGAGTTAGCTATTGCTGCAAAAATATACCCTATTGGAAGTAGTGTTCACTTCTACTCACAAAACAAACATACATACTATCTTGTTCAGAATGCTTTAGAGTATGGTTTTACACATGAAAGCAATACACTCATTGCTACTCTATGTAAGTATGCACAACATCGTCTAGCACCCAAGAGTCATCTTCAAAAGTATGCACAACTACTACCAGATGAGAAGACAACACATTTTCTAAGTTATCTACTCTCTTTAAGTGTTGCACTTCTAAGTCATAGACCTAGAAACATAGACTTTGAGATGCATTTTAAAGAGGGTGTTCTTACAATAGACTCTAAAAAATCTCTTTATATTTCAAAAGAGAGTGTAAAAAAGCTTGAGTGCTTAACTCAAAACCTTCAAATTACTTTTAACTCTTAAAATCTCTGTCCCATTGTAAACTCGAAAGAAGATGTTTTATCTTCATACCCGGGTTCATTCCCTACATTTTCATTGAGTGGAGCTGCAAACATAAGCTGTATTGGTCCAACTGGGGAGAACCACTCTATACCGGCACCATAACCACCACGAGAGATCTCTGTCAAAGAATCATTCCCAATGAAACCCCAGTCAGCGAATACAACTAAACGCATTTTAGCTTTTGGAATAAGAGGCATACTTAACTCAAGTGAGTTCGAGAAAGTTTTATTTCCTCCCGTTCTACGATAAGCACCATCATTAAATATATAAGGAGATAAAGAGTAAGACTCATACCCTCTAACACTACCGATACCACCCATATAGAACTTTTCAGCAAGAGGAATGTAGCCGTTGTCTATTACAACATTTAGTCTTGCCTTGTATCTGAAAATTGCATCAAAACCTAGGTATGGACTGAGACCAACAAATTTACCAAAATTTGTACGAGACTTCATAAAATCAGCCTGTGCACCAATACCCGCTTTCTCAAAACTTTGAGAGAGTTCAAAACCAGTACGAGGGAGATAATAATCATCTGTATTATCCCATTTTGCACTCACAGTTACACTACTTTTTGTATAATCTTCAAAATAGAATGTATCTATAGTTGAAGTGTTAATATCGCTATCAAAAGTGTAAGCATTTCCAGAGTAACCATACCCTAAGTAACCTGTAATAAAACGAGAGAACCTATGCCCCACACCAACACTAACACCTTCAGTAGCTACATCGTAATCGTTATATCTATATGTAGAGCTATAGATAGAGAAGTTACCACTAAAGTCACTATCGTTAAGTCTAGGGTTTGAGATGTTAAATGAGTAAGACTCTGTTGTCTCAGACTTTTCAGCCTTCACTCCAACATTTATACCAGAACCCCAAACATTTCTATCATTCACACCAATACTCACTAAAATACCACCATATGAACCATACCCACCACCAAGTTGAATGTTTCCAGTTGGTGCCTCTTTGAGTTTTACGATAAGGTCCATAGTTTTATTGTCAACACGCTTTTCTTCAATTGTAGTTCCCTCAAAAAATCCTAAACGACCAAGAGCATTTCTAGAATCTTTTAAGTCTGTTAAAGAGTAGTTATCTCCAGGCCCAAGATAGAGTTCACGACGGATAATTCGATCAAGTGTTCTCGTATTTCCAGAGATGACAACATCACGAATTTTTACTTTATCACCTGGAGTTATTTTGAAAACAACTTCAACAGTTTGGTCGTCTTTATTTTTTTTCAAATCTGGTACAACTTGAACAAAGGCATAACTTCTATCTGCAATTATTGTTTTAATTCTCTCTGCATCTTCACGAAAAGCTTTAATGTTAAAAACTTGTCCTGCTTGTAATGAAATAAATTGTTTTAAAATCTCTTCACTCATAACATCTTTAGATTGAGAGATAGAGACTTTACGAATAGTATAGACCTTACCTTCATCTACTTGATAACTCATATCTGCCGTATAGTGGTTAAAGTTTACACGAACAAATGGTTCTTCTACTTTTGCATCTAAGTAACCATTTTGCATATATAGATCACGAATTCGAAGGTTATCATACTGTAAATCACGAAGAGACATTTTTCCATCGTTTCTTCCCCAAAACCAACCCATAAACTGATGTTCTTTATTCGCTATAACTGCATTAAAATCATCAGGATCAAGACCTAAAACACCACTATAATCAAGTTTATCAATTATAATTTCTTCACCCTCACTTACAATAAAGGTAACTTTGATACTTCCATTTTCAAGGTAATCAGTTTGAATTTCTACAACAGAATCAATCTTTCCTTCTTGTGAAATAGCTTCAATAATACGTTTTTTAGCTGCTTGTAAAACTTCATCATCATAAAGAGTGCCTTTCTTTATCTGAATAACACCATCTTTAACCTCTTCATCATTCTCTTTCCAACCTTGAAGTTCAATCTTTGAGATAATAGCTTTTTCTTTAAAATAGAAAGTCAGGTCACCATTATTAAGTTCAACCCAGATATCATTAAAATAGCCTTGTGAAAAATACTTTTTAATAGCATTGTCAACCATCTTTTCATCTATATCTTCGCCTACTTCAAATGTCAACATTCTTAAAGCAACGGCTTCGGATATATGGACCATTCCATCATATTTTATAGATTTCAGTGTTTGTGCAAATATATTTGTAGAAAAGAGAAGTAAAAATAGTAGTAAAAATAGTTTCATTAAAATTCCATGCTTAATTATTAGAAGAGATTCTACCCATTATGAGGTTAATATTAAGTAAACTCAGTATAATTTTACAAATAATGAAAGAAGTTAAAATGAATATAGCAATAATAGGTTTAGGTCTCATGGGAGGCTCTCTCGCTCTTAGTTTAAAAAAACAAAATTATGTTACAAATATCGTAGGGTATGATCATAATGAAAAGCATACATCTCAAGCAATGGAACTTGGTTTAGTTGACTCCATTGCGAGTTTTAGTGAAGTAAAGAAGTGTGATGTAATCTTCTTAGCAATCCCCGTTGATGGGCTCATTGCGACACTTAAAGAGTTAACAGACATAGATAAAAACACCACCGTTATCGATCTTGGAAGTACAAAGGAAAGAATCGTTGCAAGTGTACCTACTAAGATAAGAAAGAACTTTGTAGCAGCACACCCAATGACTGGTACTGAGAACTTTGGTCCTCTGGCTGCACTAGAAGGTCTTTATGATGATAAGGTAGTAGTTTTATGTGATCTTGAAGATAGTGGTAAGCATCAAGCAGACATTGCAAAACAACTTTTTTCATCTTTGAACATGCGCTTAGCTTTTATGAGAGCTAAAGAGCACGATAGACATGCTGCGTTTATCTCTCATATGCCTCATGCTGTCTCTTATGCTATAGCCAACACAGTCATGCGTCAAGAGAACAAACATAACATTTTAGCATTAGCTGCTGGTGGATACCGTTCTATGAGTCGCTTGGCAAAGAGTTCACCTTATATGTGGGAAGATATATTTAGACAAAATAAAAGTAATTTACTTGAGTCTATAACAATTTTTCAAGATGAGCTAGACCAACTTAAAAAAGCTATAGAGAGTGATGACTGGGAGAGAGTCCATCAAGAGATGGAAGATGCAAACAAACTCCACGATATTCTCGACTAAGAGATATTATACTTTTTAAGTATCTCTTTTAATAGTTTTTTATCTACTTTTTCTTTGCTACTTGAGTAAAGATTTGCTTCAAGTATAGCTACTATTTCTGCCACTTGACTATCTTCATCTTTAAATGGCAGTAATTTTATTAAGAGCATCTTTTCATTTTTTACATCAAATTTTATAATATATTTCGATCTTTTTTTTCTAAAGATTAAAAACATTATTAGAAGACCAAGGAGTAAACCCACTATAAATGCTATTGCTACATAATTATAGTCTGTTTTATATTTCACTTCCTTTTCTATATCTAGTCTATGCGCAACATTAGGTACTTCTTCTCTACTAATTTTAACTTCATTTTTCTTTGCATTGCCATGAACTTTTATAGCAATGGGTTCTGTTTTTATTTTTTTAACTTGCCTAGTTTTTGTGTCAAAGTATATAAGTTCAAATGAGGGTATGATAAAATCACTATCTGCTACAAAAACCAGCTTTTGTGTAAGTTTATTTCCATCTATCTTTATATTTTCATCAAAAATATTTACATCGTTTATATAAGGTTTAAAACTCTCGATGTCTTCTAAATTTCCCTCACCTACTACAGATACCACTACATTTACTGCCTCATTAAGATTTACTTCTTTTTTTTGAGCATATACCTCTAAATGTAAATCACCTATTATTTTTGCATTATTAGGAATTACTTTAGCTTTGATGATAATCGGATTTGAAAAATAAGTTCTCCACTTCACTTGAGGAATTAATGTTCCCCAATTATTAACACCTATACGAGTAGCAATTTTGAGCTTCGCAGGGTTTATTTTAAGGCTTCCCTCTCTTTGCGAGGCAAGTTTATATACTACTTTTGTTATAGTATAATCGCCTTCATTATATCTCTCAGGCTTACTTTCTGACTTAACCCAAAAGCCTGTCATATTTGATGCTATAAACTTACTATCAACGGCCTGTGCTGCTCTATGTTGCTTAAGGTATAGAGTTAAAGTAAAAGGCTCCCCTACATAAAGATCTTTTTTTGAAACTTCATATTTAAGTGTAAAGTCTGCATTTATATCTTGTGAACGAGGCTTCACCTCTAATGAGACACTGTTTGACTTCTCTACCTTAGAGTCAACTTCAACTGCGACACTATCTATAGTACAATCTTTTGTTGGTGTAAACTCATAAGAGAGTGTATAACTCTTTGCATAAGAGCCATTAATAGACTCTATACTTGTTTGTGAAGCTGTTGATGTAATAGTATTCCCGCAGATATCTAGGAGTGTTGGTTTCTTCACTCGTTTTCCAGAGATATGCAAGCTATATGTTGCACTATCTCCCTCATAAATAATACTCGGGGAAACACTTGCTGTTACAGTTGCAAAAGCTTTCGTTGTGAGTAGCAGGAAAAATATAACTATTTTACCAAGGTTTTTCATCTGAATTCTCCTCAAATTTACTGTTTGGACTTAGTTTATACAGATAAGTTGTCTGTTTTTTTGAAAGTTGTTTAAGCCATTTTTTTTCTTCTTCATTACTCATTTGCATTGGCTTAGCATTGGAAGCTTTAGGCTGAGCAGTAGTATTATTTTCTTTTAACTCCTCAGCTTTATTTTTTTTCTCTTTTTTTGACTCTTCTTTATTTTTATCTTGCTCTTTGTTTTCTTTCTCTTTTTTCTTCTCTTGATCACTTTTTTTGTCTTTAGAACCTTTATTCTTTTCATCTTTTTTATCGGACTTTTTTGATTTATCAGATTTATTATCTTTATCTGATTTATTCTTTTTATTTTTATTGTTTTTCTTATTTTTGTTTTGTTGCTTTTTTTGTTCTTTAACAGCTTTTTTAACCGCTTCTAGGTTCTCTCTTGTATCTTTATCTTCTTGTATCTTTAAAGAGCTTTCATATGCTTTTATCGCTTTTTGAAGTGACTCTTTCCCACCTGCTTTTACATATGCATTTCCAAGATTTGAAAAATTCATAGAACGTTTACTATTCTCATCAAAGAGAGCTTTCTCATACGAAGCAACAGCTTTTTTATACTTTTTTTGTTTATACAAAGTATTTGCTATATTATAATTTGTCTCTGTATTTTGATTTCCATCTTTATACTCACTATATAACTTTTGAGATTTTTCATAGTTCCCTGTTTCATATGCCATTTTTGCTTTTTCTAGTTCCATAAAGTCAAGTAACCCTGCATTTGAATCTACTGAGTGTAAAAACATAACACTTAAAATAAGAAGAGAAGGTAGATTCACTTGCTCACGTTTACTCATAGATGAAGTTGCAATAAGCAGTATAAGTAATGCTAGGCCTAAAGGATAGTAAAAGAGAGGTATAAAACGAGATATTTCTTGAGATTTCAACTCTTTTTTTTCACTATGAGACTCTATTTCACGAAGCATCGCTTTTATGTCTGCATTTGAGTTTAGATTTTGTATATAAACACCACCTGTATTAATAGCCAATTCTTTTATATTTTCATTCAGTTTAGAAATCATAACTTTGCCATCAATTTTTATAAATGAGCCATCAGGCTTTTTAATAGGAGCCCCTTTTGTTGTTCCCATTCCAAGTATAAATATAACTATATTTTTCTTTTTAGCAAATGCTATCTCCTCGCTAAAGTCCTCTTTATCTCCACCATCACTCAGTATTAGAAGATACTTTTTAGACTCTTTTTTGATGCTATTATCAACAACATCAAGCATGGACAGGAAGTTAGTCCCTTTCTCTGTTATGGAGTTTGTATCTAAGGCTCGTAGTAAAAAAGCCACGGCTGAACTATCAAAACTCAAAGGAGAAACGAGGTAAGAGTTCTTTGCAAAACCTATAACTCCAACTCTTTCAGTCGGTGCTAAATGCAGAAGTTCAAGTGCTTTTTGTTTGGCTAACTTCAAACGATTTGGATAAACATCTTCAGCAAGCATAGAGTCTGAAATATCTAGTGCTATCATAATATCAGCACTTTTTGCTTTTATCTCAACTTTCCCTTCATCTATCACAGGGCCAGCTAGGGATATTACCATTAAAATAGCCATCAAAAAGAAGAGCCCATTTCTCGCTTGAAGAGTAAGTGTATTTGCACTTACTCTGAGCTTCGCCATTACTTCTTTAGTGAAGAATATCTCCTGGGATGGTTTTTGTGTTAAAAGAAGTCCAAAAAGTATAAAAATAATTGGTAACATATAGTACAAAAATTCTGGATGTAAAAAATGCATCTTAGTTGCTCCCTTGTTTATTTCTAAGATAGATGTATAACATCAAGGAGAGCAGTGCAACAAAAAGTGGATAAAAATAGTAATATTTAAGATATGTAAAAGTTTCATTTTTTATCTCTACTTTTTCTAACTCATCTATACGTTTGTAAACAGACTTTAATTCATCACCACTTGAAGCTCCAAAAGCTACACCACCTGTCTCTTTAGCTATTTTTAACAGCACAGCTGCGTTATACTCATTTTTATTTCCTATACCGATAGGATAGACCTTTACACCCTCTTTCTTCGCTAAATCAAGTGCTACATCTAAAGGTATTTTATCGACTCCTTCAGTTGAGTAACCATCAGTTAAAAGAATTGCTATTTTTGACTTTGATTTACTCATTTTAAGGAGGTTTACTCCTTGAGCTAAAGACTCATAAAGTACTGTATACTTTCCGGCCATACCAACACGTAGCTGTGAGACTATCCCCGCTAAGATTCTCTCATCATATGTAAGAGGAGAGGCTATAAATGAATATGCTCCAAACACTACAAGACCCATATTATCAGTTGTTCTTTTTCTTATAAAATCTGAAACTATAAGTTTTACAACATCAAAACGGCTAATACCAGGGTTATTCATATCAAACCCTCGAGCCTGCATAGATTGTGAAGCATCTATGATCAGTGCTATTTCATGTCCTTTTTTGGGTTCCAACTCATAAGGTTCATCAATTACTGGTGACATTAGAGCAAGAATCATCATCACTATACCTAGCCACTTTAAAAGAAAAAGTAGTTTAGAATTACTCACACTATGTTTCATAAATTGTGAAGCATGAGGAAAGTAAAGAGATGGAAGTTTCATCTTACAGAGTGTTGCACAGGCTACAAAGAAAAAGATAAGAAAAGCTAAGCGAGGAAATTCAAAATAGAGACCATCAAACATCTATCATTCCTAAATAATTATCAAACTCGCGTTTAGTCTCCTCATCAAAAGAGTCAACATTTTTCTTGTACTTATAAGACTCTAAATGTTCAACTAAGAGGTCATAAGCTTTCAAATGGCGTTCACTATCATGCATAAAAGTAGCTCCATAAAGTGTTATCTCATAAGCATCTTTTTTAGCATTTTCAAACTCTATATTTTGAAGAAATCTCAAGTGCTCTTTTCTAATATTAAACTTATTTCTATTTTGCACATAATGAAATACAAGATATGCAAGTGCTAAAAAAAGTATAACACCGACAACAACTATTGCTAAAAAATAGTAAAATGAGTACTCTTGTATCTCAATAAGTGGTTTGATATCATGCAGAGGTATATCTTGTGCTTTCATTATCGTCCCTCAAACAGTCTACGAAGTGCAACACTTGCATTCGCATCTGTATAGACTTTCGTAAATCGTATCTGATCTTTACGAAGTTGTGCATAAAGTTTTCTGTCGTGTGCAGCGACTTTCGCTGCATAGTTTTCTACACTTGACTTGTTAAAATCACCTTCAAGCACTGCCCCACTCTCAGGATCAACTAAAGAAGAAAATCCCATCTGGGGTGGTTTCTCTTCTAAGTGATCTCTTACTATTATTGCTACTAGTTCATGCTTTTTAGCGAGAAGTTTAAAATCTGGTATCTCAAAAAAGTCTCCAACAACTATAATTAAAGACTTTCGTTTGAGCCTTTTAAATAGTGTTTCTGCAATATTTTTATAATCTACTTTTTGATTCAGTGCATCAAAGGAAAGTATTTCATCTACACTTTTTTGAATCTGGTATAATTTCTTACTCGGTTTTGAATGACTCACCATCTTGTCAGTAAATATATAAGAACTTAAAAGGTCACCATTTTTGAGTGTTGAAAAACTCAAAGAAGCTACAACCTCAGCTATGACATCTTGCTTGAACTTTTTCGAGCCAAAGTGTACACTCCCATTAAGGACAGAAGCAACAACTACATTAAGCTCTCGCTCTTCACGAAATATTTTTATATATGGTTTTTGTAGTTTTGCCGTGATATTCCAGTCAATATGACGAATGTCATCTCCTGGCATATACTCACGAAGCTCTATAAAGTCATACCCCTCCCCTTGAAATATAGAAGGATTATTTCCAACCATTTCAGAGAAGACCTGACGACGAGCCCGAACTAAGATTTTTTTTAATTTACTCACACTATCGCCCTTTACGGTATTGCTACAGTTTCAAGTACTTTTTGAATAATTTCATCAGTCGTTACCCCTTCCGCTTCTGCCTCATATGTAAGAACTATACGGTGTCTCATTAGCTCTTTTGCAATATATGCAACATCTATAGGTGTTACAAAATCTTTACCACGCATAAAAGCCATCGCTTTGACTGCTTTAAACATATCTATACTTACACGAGGAGATGCACCAAACTGAATATATTCTTTGATACCCTCTAAGCCATAATCGCTCGGATTTCTTGTCGCATTAACAAGTTCTATCATATACTCTTCAACTTCCTCATCTACATGTATCTTCGATATAGCTGCTTTTAATTCTTCTAAATCAGCACTAGTGAGGACTGGATTTATCTCTTCAAACTTACCGCTAGATATACGACGAGCTATCTCTAACTCTTCTTTCTTGGTATTGTAATCTACTATAAGTTTAAGCATAAAACGGTCAAGCTGTGCTTCTGGAAGTTGATATACACCTTCTTGTTCAACAGGATTTTGTGTAGCCATAACGAAAAATGGAGGGTCTAGTTTAAAAGTTGTATCACCTAATGTTACTTGTTTTTCTTGCATAACTTCAAGTAGTGCAGACTGGACTTTTGCAGGAGCACGATTAATCTCATCTGCTAGTAAAAGGTTTGTAAAAATTGGCCCTTTTTTGATTTTAAAAAGATTATTTTGTGGATCATATATTTCCGCTCCTAAAATGTCTGATGGAAGTAAATCTGGAGTGAATTGAGCACGTTTGAAGTTAAGTCCAAGTGCTTTTGAGAGTGCATTAACAGTAGTAGTTTTTGCAAGCCCAGGAACACCTTCTATAAGTATATGTCCCTCACACATAAGTGCTATAAGAAGAGAATCTATCATCTTCTCTTGACCAACTACAACTTTTGCTACTTCTTTTTTTACATTTTGGATTTTTGCTATCATTGTTATTTACGACCTTTTAAGTGTTAATTACCGATAGTATAATCCTTTGAAGTAAATAATTATTAAATATCAAGCCCTAAAACTTTAGCTATACCCTCTTTTTGAATAAGTGCGTTTAATTTGTATGAAAGATTCTGTTTTGCAATATTATATCCTTGAGAAGATTGACCTACAATATTTAATGCATTAGAACCTATTACAGTTCCTTTTGAATCTTTTGTAACTATAGTTATTTCAGCTCTTGCAAGTGAAAAACCATAAGAGTGTGCCTCTTCAAGTTTTCCTTGTAAGATTATGTTAAAGTGCCTGGGCGAGTTTAACTGCTTTACTTTAAGACTTTTTGCACTCAATGCTTTCATAATTGGTGCTTTTAGGTTGTCTATATTCTTAGTACTTGTAACCCAAAAAGAGATATTTTGTACTAGTTCTTGATATTTTGAACCGAGAATTTGTGTCTCTCTTATATACTCGTCACCTTCAAATAAGTTATTGAGGACATTCATCACTATTAGAGTATTTGGAAGAGACTCTAAAGAGTTTTGTGTATCTTTGTAAAACGAGAGTTTACTCAAAGCATTTGCAGATGCTAAACTTTTCTCTTTACTTTTTATAAGTGCAAACTTTTGTTTAAGTTCTTGATTCATACTCTCAAAAAGTTTTCGTTTATTTGCTTTTATGACTACTGCATAATGTTTAAACCCAAGTTGTTTTGCATTTACAAGTTCATAGTTACTTATACGAATCTCTTTAACATCACTTTGAATATCACTCTTGTAAGTCCCATCAGAACTATTTATTCGTCCCTCTTTTACAACAGTTTTTGCATTATACGAAGAGGAGATAGAAACACTAAGAGTAGAGCTCATGTAGTTTAAGGCCTCAGCTATCGCTTCTTTCTTATCTTTCCCCTCACCTAAAGCATATAGCACTGTCGCAGTTGAAAGAGGTGGGTGTGTATACCAAGATGGCATTTTATTACTTACAGGTTTTATCTCGTTTTTTGTAGAACCACAGCCACTAAATCCAAAAGAGAGTGTTATCAACACTAAAAATATATACTTCACTTACTTCTCCTATCTATTAAGCTGACTACGAGTCTTCTCACGTTTTGTTATAAGATTATCTATTCTAACTACTGCTGCGTTTATTTCATCAACAGGTCGTATCATAAGGTTATCTGCATACTCATAATACTCTTTTGCCTCAATATATTTCCCACCTGCTTCACTTATTACACCAAGATTATAAAAAGGAACATATGACTTAGAATGTGTTTCATCTACAAGCTCTTTGAGCAGTCTCTCTGCCTTATCATAACGAGCAGACTCTATATACTCTAGAGAGACATCAAGAAGCTCCTCTGCTCTATCACTATAGTCGGTATCAGGGTCTTCTAACAGTGCTACCGAAAAATGTCTATAATGTGGTGTGAGTTTATATGTAAACTCATTTGCCATACTTGAAGCAAGGTGTTGGGCTGCAATCTCAGTTGATGGAATCACTCTTTGATCATCGGAGCAATGCTTATAAACACTACTATCGTTGAGTGTATCTGCAAAAATTATGTCACCTTTTTGAACATCTACAATACGTATTTCAGAAGAGAGTCCAACTATTCTCTTTTTACATCTTACATTATAGTAAACAAGTTCTGTACATTTTTTATCTGCACATCTAGAACGTTTTTCATAAAAGTAACTATCCTCTGATGTAGGACGACCAACATTCCCACTAATAATTGCCTGTGCACCTATGAGCTCACCTACTTGTGTTGCTGTTGCAGGATCTACCAAACCACTATTTTGAAGACGTTGTTCTTTTAAAATTTTATCAAAATCATTTCTACTTATCATTGTAAAGTATTTCTTATCATCTATTCTAAATCCAGCAAGATTCGCTTCTATTTTATTTGATAAACCTACTCTATCATTTCTAAAATCTGTTACTGTTACTTTTTTTGTATATGCAACACGGTCAACGCTAGCAGGTTCAAGTGCTTTCATTCCCACTTTTTGTGCACAACCACTAAAGATCAGCCCAATTAGTACCATAACTGCTAGCATTATTCTTTTTTTCATTCTCTTCCCTTTATAATTAAAAACAATTGTAGTTAAAAAACATTTAACCACATATTAATTTTTTTACTTATCCAATTTTTAGAGCTTTTATTTAGCTCAAAGCTTAAAAGAAGAAAATATCGCCAATATAGTAATTATATTGGCTAAAAATGTGTACTAATAATGATATTTTGCAAATGTAGAAATTCTTTTCTCTTTATCTTGACATTAAAATCATTTTTGCCTATAATTTCGACCTCTTAACAATAAGAGACAAAATGTCTTGTTAGCTCAGCTGGTAGAGCACGTCACTTTTAATGATGTGGCCGATGGTTCGAATCCATCACAGGACACCACTTTTTACAATATGTTGGCCCCGTCGTCTAGCGGTTAGGATCCATGGTTTTCATCCATGTCACAGGAGTTCAATTCTCCTCGGGGTCACCAACTATATTGCCTATATTAGGCACTTTCAACCTTTAAGTTTTCATTATGTACACTATTTGTACCAAAATCATCTAAAAAAGTCGCATTTCTTTCATTACTATCTGGAATATAATCAGCATAAAATCTCAATGTCATACTCTGTTCTGAGTGTCCCAACATAATCTTACTTACCCATGCCAACTTTTCACCTTTTTGTAACATTATACAAGCGAAGGTATGCCGAGTTTGATAAAATCTGCGATAGTCATATCCCGTACGAATTAACAAGCTTTTCCAGCTGTTACAATTGCAACTGCGAGAGGGATTAATTTATCCATAACTAGGCTCCTTTTAGAGGTGTATAATAGATATTGTTAACTAGGTTAAAGACCAAATGGTCGAAACTATAGGTGTGTTGGTTTGGCAAAATATTTTGCATGGGGATTCCTTTGTGTATTGTGTTGTGAAGTAGTATTAGAGATAAAAAATTAAAGGTGCGAGGGGAAAGAAAAGGTATTCGCCCTCTATTGTATATACCCTATTTTTTGCGAAAAGTCCGCCTACTGATAGATATGATATAATGCTAAGCATGAATAAAGAATCAATACTCAACTATCTTACAGATGTTAAAAGTAAGTACCAAAGCGAGGGTTTTCTAATTAAAGCTCTCTTTGGTTCTTACTCTCGTGGTGAAGCCAATGCAGATAGTGATGTAGATATTCTTGTTGAAGCAACTCCTGCATTTGCAAATAAATATGGGTTCGGTGCTATTGCTCGTATCCATGAGATTCAAGCAGAACTAAGTAAGGCACTAGGATTACCAGTTGACCTTGCGGATAGCACGGGCATGAGTAAGACAGGAAAGAAGTTCATTATAGACAGAGCAATATATGTCTAAAGAGTCCATCAGTAAAATCTATCTCATCTTAGAGAAGATAGATTATATTCAGCAGATAGTTAAAAATAGCGGTGGTATAACAAAAGCATTAGAGGACTCGGTTACACAAAGACCAGCGATACTGATGCACTTAACTGCAATAGCGGAACAGTTTAATAAACTTAAACAATCTCATGCAGATGACATACTTAGTGCCTTTGATAACAATGATATTAAGGGTATGTATGATGTACGAACATATATCGCTCATGATTACGAAGGTGTTAATCTTGCGATAGTTGAGTGGATCATTAGAAATGGGTTACCGAAGTTTAAAGAGCAGTCTGAATCCATTATTAAAAAATATGCATAGTAGAAAACATACAAAGATGATTCACGAAGGCAAATACATTGCTGAAGTAGAAGTAGAACTTATCAATACTAAAGATGATGATTGGGCACCTTATTTATCATTAGACGATGCATTGAAAATTGATGCTATTAGAGAATCTTTGAGAAATGGAAATGTAACTGAAGCTAGAGAGTCTGAAAACAAACTATATGTTCTTTCTGAGGTTGCTGCTTAAGGTTAAACTGTGTACACTATTTGTACACTTTTAACTATCGATTAGTTCGGGGATAAGTATTTATTATGCTTACCAAGGGGCATAATTGAACAAATGTGTTTTATGTTTAAGTCCTTAGTTTAGGACAAGACTTCTATCGTAGGTTGTTTCGAGAGAATTTAAGAAATTGAGTGAAGTGCAATTCAATTCTCCTCGGGGTCACCAACATTTAAATACTTCGAACAACTTCATAACTTTAACATAACAAAAATATTATCCATTACTTACTTTATTACTTTTACACTATGACATACCCTGTCAACCTTCTAACCTATAATCCATATAATAAAAGGAGTCTATTATGAGAACAATTATTTATGGAGATGTGCATGGCTGTTTGGATGAGTGGAAGACTCTTCGCCGTGAACTTAATCTTACATCTGATGATAGAGAGATTTCTGTTGGAGATTTACTTGACCGTGGGCCATACTCAAATGCAGCTTTAGCATATGCTAGAGAAAACTCTATAGAGCTTGTTATGGGAAACCACGAGTATAAGTACCTGCGTTTTAACAAACATGAAGAGAATAAAAAATGCAGTGGTAAAAAAAATCCAATGACATTTAATGATGAAAAACTTTCTATATATGCGAAGCTTTCTAATGAAGATATGTCATACATAGAGTCAGCCCCTTTTTTCATTAAGATAGACAACTTAACTATACTTCATGCAGGTATTACAAACAAAATAGAACTTAGTTGTGCCACAAAAAAAGAGCTAGAGTCACTCACTCGTATACGAGAACTCGATGCAAATCAAAAAACACTTGCTCTTGGTCAAGAGGCTTTTGGCTCACAGTTTTGGAGTGAGTTTTATGATGGCAGTGAGGGAATTATAGTCTACGGACATGAAGCGATGAGTAAGGTAAAAAAAGACCGTTTCTCTTTTGGCATAGATACCGGATGTGTATATGGAGACAAACTCACTGCTCTCATCATTTATGACACAAAAGAGCCTCTTCTAAACTATGACATCGTTCAAGTCAGTGCACAAAAAGAGTATAGTCCTAAAAAATAACTTTCGTGACACATCTTGTCACACCCTCACTCTATACTTCTTCTATACAACTCAAAAGGACTTACAATGGCAACTATGGGATTTATTCAAAACTCTAATGACGAAACACCTTTAACAAACTCTTCTATTATAGTACCTGAGACTTTTACTCACTCTATCGCTTTTGGGGAGACTGGTTCTGGAAAAACTTCTAGTTATATCTACCCAAACTTAAAAAACCGTATAGAGTTGGGACATGGAATACTTCTTTATGACTACAAAGGTAAAGAGCATCTTAGCGTGAAAAATCTAGCACATGATATGAATCGTTTGAATGATGTAATAGAGATAGGAAAACCTTGGGGTGAGTCTATTAACCTTATTCAAAAGATGGATGAAGATGAGCTAGATAAGTTTTTTGACAACATCTTAAAACATGGTGAGGACTCAAAGTACTGGCAAAATAGTGCAAAGTCTCTTGGTCAAACTATTCTTAGTGTACTCAAAGCCATTGAGGGGTTTGCAACTACTCTTAAAAGTATTGACAATCAAGAGAGAAAAAGTATACGAGCAAATGGATTTGACTACCCACTTCAAAGAAATCTCTATACTCTAGTAAAAGTATGTAAAACATTTGAGACACTCAAGAGCTTCATCTCATCTCTACCAAATTTAGAAAAAAAGCTTGAGAGACTCATACGAACTACAGCAGCTGAGATAATTCAAACACAGGGAGTAGATGCAAAACTCAAAGAGAAGTTTATACAGCTCATTCATGACCAAGAGATTCTAAAAATCACAATAGAGATAAACCAGAACTCTCTTGATAGTTTTGGAGAAGATTCAAATGAGAACCTAACACAAAACATAATGGGGTCGCTCATATCGCCACTTGTTTCTCTCTCTCAAAACAGTGCGTTTAATGAAGATAACTTTGATATTACAAAAGCTCTTAATGAGGGAAAAATTATAGTTATAAATGTAGAGTCCCTCTCAAACGCAGTGATGGAGTCACTTAACAACACTATACTCTATGAACTCTCTAAACGCACAAAAAGTCTAAACATTAACCCTGTTTCTATCTTCATAGATGAAGTACAGAGGGTTGTGAGTAAAAGTACTGACCTACCTATAGATGTCTTTCGTGAAGCGAAGGTAGATATGTTTCTAGCAACACAAAACTCTGCTCTCCTCAAAGAGAAACTCAAAGATGAAAAGTTTGATGCTTTAATGGGAAATCTTACACGGAAGTTTTACTACAAAAGCTCGAACGATGAAGAATTAGAGACAGAGCTGAGTCTTAAAGAGCTTGATACATTTGAGTATATCTCTTCTATAGATGACTATTTTAAAACACATATATCCAGCCCTCTCTTTTTAGATGATGATAAGAAGAGAAAGATTGAGTTTAAGTACCAAAAAAAGCTCAATGTTTTAAACGACTACCTCTATAAACATAAAGATAAGGCAGTAATTTTAGAGTATGACTCAAGACTCTATAAAGACAATAAAATCATTGCGATTGATATAAAAACTAAACGTGAATACATTATGACTTCACTTGATGAGCAAAATATTGAGCATCTACACTCAAAAGTTACACAACTTTTTGAGAATGCTAAAAAAGAATCTCTTGAAGATGAAAATTACTTTGAAGATTTTCTTGCCTCATAAAAGAGATTTAACCCTCCTTATAGGTAAATTTAACTACTATTTTAAACATAAAAAAATGAAGGAAATGAATGTCTACACTCAAAAAAGATAAATATTTTACAAGAGTTTTAGAGATATTGAATATTCTTGCTGATAATGGTTATTCAATGCACATAACCGAGTTAGCTGAGGAATTTGGAGTAAGTAAACGCACCATCTATAGAGACTTAGGTAGACTCCACTTTTTTCCCATTGAGTGTATAAAAGGTGTTGTATATCTCCAAGAAGACTATGAGATAGAGTCCGCTGATCTTAACACAGAAGAGTTACTTGTAGCAGAGCTTGCATTTAGTGCTATTCATGGTCTTGATGAAGAGACAGATACGAGACTTCACTCCCTTCGTGCAAAGATGACAAACCCTCTCTTTTTTAATCCATACAAAATTAAGCCAGAAGGATTTGAAGCTATAAATAAGAACTCTAGCCTCTTAAATAAAATAGAAGATGCCATTACAAAAAAGAACTTCTCTAAAGTAAAAAGTAATGACTTAGTCTCAGAAGTGGAGCCATACAAGGTTGTCGCATTTGATGGTATTTGGTATCTTTTAGCCAAAGATTTAGAAGATAAAAAACTCAAAACATATCTTATAGCTCACATACAAGAGTTCCGTGCTTCTGCTAGAGTTTTTGCAAATGAACATCGAGACATAAATAAGATGTTAGAGAATGTACATACAGCCTGGTATGAGGATGGAAATAGTTTTAGTGTAAAAGTAAAAATAAAAAAAGAGATAGCACCCTACTTTAAACTCAAAAAACATCTCACTTCTCAAGAAATTCTCAAAGAGAACAAAGACGGCAGTATTATCGTCACTTTTGCAGTAAGTTGTGATGAAGATGTCGATAATCTTATAAAAGCATGGTTGCCACACATAGAAGTCATAAGCCCTACTCGTTTTCGTAAAAGGCTTATAAATGAACTCGAAGAGTATGTCAAAGAGTTGAAAAACTTACAAGTATAAGTATTAACGCAGCCTATATGAAATAGGGACACTGAGTGTTAGATTCTCTTTAGGTTTTGGTAGTTTTGAAGCTATGTTTTCTATGGTACGAAGAGCCCCTCTACTCAGTATATCACTTTTAGATAAGAGTACTTCGACATTTGTAACCTCTGCCTCTTTAGAGAGTTTAAAACGCACGAGTACATCACCTTCAACCCCTCTTTTCCTTGCTCTACGCGGATAGTAAAGATTCTCTTGAAGAAGTTGTACTATGAGGTTTAAGTTCTCTTCTACATAGATCTCTTCATCTGTTTGCTCACTCTTTTGAGGTAAAGATATTTTTACACTATTTTGAGGGGTACTTTTACTTTTATTTGCTAATGCAGGTTTTACTACTATTTCTGCTTTTGTACTGGGTGCAACTTTATTCTCTTTTGGAGTTTGCTCGACTTTTTTTATAGGTACTTTTTTTACCTTTGGTACTCTTTTTTTCTCTATCTTCTTCTTTTCTACTTTTTTTAAGGATTTTTTTTCTTCTATTGGAGACTTCTCTTCTTTTTTTAAAATCTCTTTTGTGACAGTTTTTGGATTATTTATACTTTTCATACAAGCGAGATTTATACAGACACGACTCTCTTTAGGTGTATTAAAAATAGGAGATAAGTACTTATAAGAGAAAAATAGAATAAGCAGTAAAATAGTATGAAGTAGCAGTGAAACTAAAACGGAGAGGGAGTGTCTTTTCATGTAACAGATAGTAGCAAAATATCTGTTACAAGAGTGTTAAATTGCGCGTTTAAATTCTGGGTAGGCTTCAACTCCTACCTCATTAACATCAAGACCTTCAACTTGAACATCATCACTTGCTCTAAAAGTGACTACTTTATTGATTAGAAATAGTACAATATATGAGCTAGTAAATGCAAAAACAGCTACAACAGCTACACCTTTAAGCTGTGCAAGTAGTGAAATATCATCTACAAATATTCCAACAGCTAGTGTTCCCCATATACCATTTACAAGGTGAACAGAGAGTGCTCCAACGGGATCATCTAGTTTTAGTTTATCAAAAATAGGAACTGCAAATACAACTAATGCACCACCAATAGCACCAATTAAAATAGGTGTATACATATCATAAAGATCAGGTCCGGCAGTCACTGCTACTAGCCCACCAAGTGCACCATTTAACACCATAGTGATATCGAAAAGTTTATATCGTGCATACATAATAATTCCAGCGATTATTGCACCTGCAAGCCCTGCTGTATTTGTATTCATAATAGTTTTAGCAACTGCATTAGCACTCTCTACACTTGAGATACTTCCAACACTTCCACCATTAAAACCAAACCATCCTATCCATAAAAGAAGTGCACCTAAGACAACAAGAGGAACATTTGATGCAGGAATAACTCTGATCTTTCCATCTTTATAACGCCCCTTACGTGGCCCCATAATTAAAATAGCGGCAAGAAGTGCCCATCCACCAGTAGAGTGAATAACAGTAGATCCAGCAAGGTCGTACATATCTATGTCAAGCATAGTTCCAGCTAATATATCTGCACCCCAAGAGATATTTACCACTGTAGGATATATAAGAGAACCCATAATCATAGTAAATATAACTAATGGAATAATTTTCACACGCTCACTTACACCACCACTCATAATGTTTACAGTCTTTCCAACAAAAGCCATCTGAAACATAAATGCAGCGAAAATACTCATAGAAGTGTTCTCCCACGAGCCAAATGCCACAGTGTAGCCTATAAGTAAAAAAGAGAGAGAAGCAACTGAATAGATCATAACATTTGCAGTAAGAACTGCCGATACATTTTTAGTTCTAACCAGCCCAGCCTCAAGCATTGCAAATCCGGGAACCATAAAAATGATGAGCACCATAGAAAATAGTGCGAAGAATGTGTCGATGATATATTTAAAATCAGCTTCTAACATGAGCTACCTTTATCTGTATTTTAAAGGAGTTTAGCTAAATAAATATATGGAGAAAATAAATTTGGGGAGATTTGTTTAAAAAAAGTGTGATACACAGCAAGTGTGTATCACAAAGATGAGAGAACTATATAGCTTCGTTATCTTCTTCACCAGTACGAATACGGATGATTTTTTCGATATCGCTAACGAAAATTTTACCATCACCAATCTTACCAGTACGAGCAACTTCAACGATAGTGCTAGTTACTTTTTCAACCATATCTTCTGCAACTACCATTTCCATTTTGATTTTCGGTAAAAAATCAACTACATACTCAGCACCACGGTAAAGCTCTGAGTGACCTTTTTGACTACCGTAACCTTTGACTTCACTTACAGTCATACCAGTAATACCGATCTCAGCAAGTGCATCTTTTACATCTTCTAATTTAAACGGTTTAATTATCGCTTCAATTCTTTTCATTTGTATTCCTTGAAAATTTATTTTGTTATTCTACACCAACTCTTCTTAAGAGTTAATGTATTTCTCACCATGAACTGATTCATCAAGACCAACGCTTTCGCTCTCTTCATCAACACGTGAACCACCAGTTAATGCAGTTGCGATGTAATAAACAACAACTGTACCCACTAATGTAAATAGACCAACAACTACAACTGATTCAACTTGAACCATAAATTGACCTATTCTATCTCCAGACTCTTTAAGTGGCCCGTCCCATAGTAAATCATTATCTTTTACAGCTAAGAATGCAGTTGCAAGAGCACCAAATAGACCAGCTAAGAAGTGAATACCAAAAGCATCAAGAGAGTCATCATAACCAAGTTTTTTCTTAAGTACAGTAACACCCCAAAAAGCAAATAAAGCACCAACGATTCCTAGAATAAATGCACCAGTAACATCAACGAAACCAGCAGCAGGAGTAATAGCAACTAGACCAGCAACAGCACCTGAAGCAAGACCTAAAAGAGTTGGTTTTTTGTAAATAACCCACTCAGCAAGCATCCAAGTAATAGCAGCCATTGCAGTGGCAATAGTTGTTGTTAAGAAAGCTAAACCAGCGATTGCATTTGCACCAAATGCAGATCCACCATTAAATCCATACCAACCAAACCATAGGATAGCAGCACCTAAAGCAGTAAGCATTACAGAAGCAGGCTTCATAGCAGACTTAGGATATCCAGCACGTTTACCAACTAAGATTCCAAGAACTAAACCAGCTAAACCACCATTCATATGCACAACAGTACCACCAGCGAAGTCTAAAGCACCAGCATCAAATAGTAATGCACCGTCTCCACCCCATACCATGTGTGTAATAGGAGCATAAACTACGAGTCCCCATAAAGCTACAAAAACTAACCATGTAGAAAACTTAATACGTTCAATAACTGAACCTGAAGCGATTGCAACAGTAATAGCAGCAAATGTACCTTGGAAAACAACGAATACATAAGTAGGGTAAGTACCACTTAAGTCATTCCAGCTAATACCGCTAAGCATTACATTTCCAAATCCACCCATAACATTTTGAACTGCAGCTGATTCAGCTGTACCAAATGCGATTGAGTAACCTGCAACGATCCAAACAATAAATGCTACAACAAATGCACCAAAAACCATTGCATAAGTGTTAAGAACATTTTTAGAACGAGTCATTCCACCATAAAATAGTGCAAGACCTGCCGGTGTCATAAGTAATACTAAAGCAGTAGACATCATCATCCATGCAGTATCACCCGTATCAAGTGTATCTTCAGCAAGTGCTAAAGATGGTAAAGCTAGCATTAAAGCTATAAGCCATTTCTTCATAAAAATCCTTTTGTTAAATATTTCAACTCGAAGTATGACACAAAATTTTATATTAATTATTCTAATAGTGATTAATAATTAAGCACCTTTCTATTTACCTTTTCTTAAGCCTTTATTAGATATTCTATATGAATTTTATTTTTAATTACATAGGGTGTATTAATGAGCGACTTGCTAAACAATGACGACATACAACAGATAAATATCGAAACAACTCTTCAGAACTCTTACCTTGACTACTCAATGAGTGTTATCGTGGGACGTGCACTTCCAGATGTTAGAGATGGACTTAAACCAGTTCACAGACGTATACTATACGCGATGGATAAACTTAACCTCTCTCATGGTGCTAAGTTTAAAAAATCAGCACGTATCGTTGGTGATGTAATCGGACAGTACCACCCTCACGGTGACAACTCTGTTTATGATGCTCTTGTTCGTATGGCACAAGACTTCTCAATGCGTATGGAACTTGTAGACGGTCAAGGAAACTTTGGTTCTGTCGATGGTGACTCTGCAGCAGCTATGAGATATACGGAAGCTCGTATGACTAAGTATGCAGGAGAACTTCTAAAAGACTTAGACAAAAACACTGTAAACATGACAGATAACTACGATGGTACTACTAAAGAGCCAGATGTAATGCCTACTCGTGTTCCAAACTTACTTATAAATGGTTCATCAGGAATCGCAGTTGGTATGGCTACAAATATTCCTCCGCACAACCCTACGGAGATTATGAATGGCCTTAAAGCACTTTTAGCAAATCCTAATATCACACTTCCTGAGATTATGGAGCATATTAAAGCTCCAGACTTTCCTACAGGTGGTATTATCTTTGGTAAGAAAGGTATTACAGAAGCATATGACACAGGTCGTGGACGTATTAAAGTTCGTGCAAAAACTCATATTGAGCAGACTGCTAAAAAAGAGATTATCGTAATCGATGAACTTCCATACCAAGTAAATAAATCTCGTCTTATTGAGAACATTGCCAACCTTGTTAAAGACAAAATGATAGATGGTGTTTCACTTATCCGTGATGAGTCTGACCGTGATGGTATGCGTGTTGTTATCGAACTTAAACGTGATGCTATGAGTGAGATTGTTCTTAACAACTTATTTAAACAAACAAGCATGCAGACTACTTTTGGTATTATCATGCTATCTATATTAAACCAAGAACCTCGTATTTTTGGAATTATAGAAATCTTAAAACAGTTTATTAACCACCGTAAAACTGTAATTATCCGTCGTACTATCTTCGATCTTGAAAAAGCAAAAGCTCGTGCGCATATCTTAGAAGGTCTAAGAAAAGCAATAGATATTATTGACAAAGTTATCAAAACTATCCGTGCTTCAGATGATGAAGAGGATGCTAAGAACAACTTAGTTTCAGAGTATGACTTCTCTGAGATTCAAGCAGCAAGCATTGTTGCTATGAGACTAGGCCGTTTAACTGGTCTCCAAATCAAAAAAATCGAAGAAGAGTTAGCTGAACTTATAGAGCTTATTAACTATTTAGAATCAATTCTTAAAAGTGAAGATGTACTTAATGGAATCATTCAAGAAGAGTTCGATGAAGTATCTGCAACTTACACAGAGGGTCGTAGAACTGATGTAGAAGATGACTATGATGACATCGATATTGAAGACCTTATTCCAAATGAGCCAATGGTAGTAACTATTACTCACCGTGGTTACATTAAGCGTGTACCTCTTGCTTCTTATGAGAAACAAAAACGCGGAGGGAAAGGTAAAACTGCTGTTACTACTTACGAAGATGACTTTATAGAAAACTTCTTTACATGTAACACTCACGATACTTTACTCTTCGTAACTGACCGTGGTCAACTACACTGGTTAAAAGTTTATAGAATTCCAGAGGGAAGTCGTACTGCAAAAGGTAAGGCTGTTGTAAATCTCATCAACCTTGTAGCTGATGAAAAAATCAGAGCGATCATTCCAACAACTGACTTTAGTGAAGATAAAGGTCTTGTTTTCTTTACACAAAAAGGTGTTGTTAAACGTACAAACCTAAGTGAATTCTCAAATATTAGAAGTAATGGTGTTAGAGCTATTGTTCTTGATGAAGATGATGCTTTAATCACAGCAAAAATTGCTAACCAAGATATTAGATACTTATTTATAGTAACTAAATTTGCTCAGTGTATTAAGTTTGAAATAGAAAAAACTCGTGAACAAGGTCGTTCAACACGTGGTGTAAGAGGAATTAAGTTCAAACATGAGGGTGATGAAGTAGTTGATGCTAACATCATTGCAACGGATGAACAAGAGATTCTTATGATCGCTGAAAAAGGTATTGGTAAACGTACTGATGCTGGCGAGTATAGACTTACTAACCGTGGTGGTTCTGGTGTTATTGCTATGAAGATGACTACAAAAACTGGTAAAAATATCGTAGGTTGTCTTATGGTTGATGAAGAGATGGATATGATGGCACTCACAAAATCAGGTAAAATGATTCGTGTAGATATGCAAACTATCTCAAAATCTAGCCGTAATACTTCTGGTGTTTACATAGTAAAAGGTGATGATGTAGCAAGTATTTCTCGCTGTCCTAAAGAGGAAAAAGATGAAGATGAGAGTGGAGAAGTTCAAGAAACTCTCATCTTGGAATAGTATTTGCTTAAACAAAAGCATTATATAAAAGGATATTCAATGAAATACTCATTAGTATTAGCAGCACTACTAGGTGCTGCATCTTTAAGTGCTGCTACTCAAGCAGCATCAGCTATGAAAACAGAAACTGTACCAGCTACAACTCAGTCAGTAGATGTACCTGCTAACTCTACTATAAATGTAAGTTATCCTCCATGTCCTGCACATGAGAAGATGGCAGAAAAAGCTACACCAGCAACTGCTTCTGCAGCTCCTAAAGAGGATGTATTAGAAGCTGATAGAGATCTTCTCATTAGTGTTGTTGGTCAAGGGGTTGCTCCGATGAACACTTCTTCACCAGCACAAGCTTATGCACTTGCAAAACGTGCAGCAGTTGCTGATGCTTACAGACTTGTTGCTGAAAAAGTAAAAGGTGTTCGTGTTGACGGACAAGACTTAATCAAGAACATGATGGTACAACGTTCAACTGTAAGAACTTCTGTTCAAGCAATGGTTAGAAATGCTAACATCGTTGAGACTACATTTAAAGAGGGTCTGTGTGAAGTAGAGATGGAGATAGTGATATCTCATACTCAATTTCAATAACCACAACCTTACTTCTTCTCACTTCACTTGCATTAAATGCAAGTGAGTACCTTATCTCCTACCGATACCTTGTCAAAGATGCAACTCTCTATAATGAAACACTTGAAATCTCTCATGCAATGCAAAAGTGTGAAGGTAAACCTTACAACTCTATAATTTTTGATACAAATGATGACAAAGATTTAAAAGAGATTTTATCAGAGAACAATACAGAATTTATTGATTATATACATAAACTTGGGCTTAGTGTTGAACATAAAGATATGACAAAAAACTTCATCTACACTTCAACTACTATACTCACACTCAAAACTACCTGCTTCAAAGTCGATTTTAATGATAATTTTGTTAAAATTTCACCTTTAAAATAGCCTCAAAATAGGAGAGTATGTGAAAATTGCAATCGTTGAAGATGATATAAATATGAGAAAATCTCTTGAAATCGCTATGAGCGACTACAAAGAGTTTGAAGTAATCACTTTCAAAAATGCGATTGATGCTCTCAAAAAACTAGATAATAGTTTTGATCTTGTAATTACAGATATTAATATGCCAAAAATGGACGGTATTGAGTTTGTAAAAGAGTTAAATGGTCGGTATGAAGTCATTATAATGACTGGAAATGCGACTTTAACTCGTGCGATTGAGTCTATTCATCTTGGAGTAAAAGACTTTTTACTCAAACCCTTTGATGTTGATGACCTTATAGGTGCTATTAAACGCGAAGATAAGATTATAAAAGCACAAAAAAGTGTTCCAAAACAGAAAAAAAGTTCTGGTGGTTTTTTAGGTAAGTCAGAAGCTTTAAGTAAAGCACTCAACATTGCAGATAAAGCATGTAAAACAGATGCAAGTATTTTACTTTTAGGTCAGAGTGGTGTTGGTAAAGAAGTTTTTGCTTCTTACATTCACAAAAACTCGCCTCGTGCTAAAAAACCTTTTATAGCCATAAATATGGCAGCAATTCCAGAGAACCTCATAGAAAGTGAACTCTTTGGATTTGAGAAGGGTGCATTTACGGATGCAAGTGAAGCAAAAGCTGGTCAGTTTGAGTTAGCAAATGGTGGCACACTTTTCTTAGATGAAATTGGGGAGATGCCTTATGGTGTTCAAGCTAAACTACTTCGTGCCCTTCAAGAAAAAGAAGTACGAAGACTTGGCTCATCAAAAAGTATTAAAATTGACATTAGAGTAGTAAGTGCTACAAATGCGAACCTAAATGAGAAGATAACAAATGGTGAGTTTAGAGAAGATTTATACTATAGACTTAACACTATTCCTCTTCTCATTCCACCTCTATGTGAAAGAAAAGATGAAATACTAGAGATTGCAGAGGCGACATGTAAAGCTAACTGTGAGAAGTATGGTTTTGAGTTAAAAATATTTTCAACTGAGGCTAAGTCTGAATTACTTGACTACAACTGGCCTGGAAATATTAGAGAGCTTATCTCTGTAGTTGAAAGATCTGTAATACTCAGTGAAACACAGGAAATTCAAAAAGATGAACTCTTTTTAGAAATGCGGAAGTAATAGTCATTAAAATATAAGAAACTTTATTTTAGAAGACTTATAAATAAAATAAATAATAAAATTATACATAGGAAAAATAATGAGCGAAAAAAAATATAATGTTGCTGTAGTTGGTGCTAATGGTGCTGTTGGTGAAGAGATACTTACTGTTCTAGGAGAGATTGACTTTCCTCTTGATAAACTTATTCCTCTTGCAAGTTCAAGAAGTGTTGGTAAATCTGTTGAATATAATGGCGAAACTCTTCCTATCATTGAACTTACTCACGATGTATTTGCTGATTACAATGTTGATATCGCTCTTTTTAGTGCTGGAGGCAGTGTAAGTGCTGAGTTTGCACCATCTGCCGTAAAAGCTGGAGCAGTTGTTATAGACAACACTTCTCACTTTAGAATGGATGAGAATACACCGCTTGTAGTTCCAGAAGTAAATCCAGAAGATATTAAAAAGTGGAAACAGACGGGTATTATTGCGAATCCTAATTGTTCCACAATTCAAATGGTACAAACACTTAAACCTCTCGATGAAGCATATGACCTTTTACGTGTAGATGTTTCAACATACCAAGCAACAAGTGGTGCTGGAAAGACTGCGATGGAAGAGTTAGTAAACCAGATGCAAGCATTTTTTGCATTTACACTGAGTGATGCAGAGCACAAAGCTTTCAACCAGCAAATAGCGCTTAATGTCATCCCTCAAATAGATGTATTCACAGAAAATGGTTACACAAAAGAAGAGATGAAAATGGTAAATGAAACTGTTAAAATTCTCAACAAAGATGTAGCACTAAGTGCGACTTGTGTTCGTGTTCCTACTCTTCGTGGTCATGCTGAAGCCTTGACTCTTACTTTTGACAGTGAAGTAAATGCAGATGAAGCTAGAGAAATTTTATCTCGTGCACCAAACCTTGTTATACTAGACAATCCAGAAGAAGCACTCTACCCAATGCCGGCAACTTGTGTAGATAAAAATGAGACTTTTGTTGGTCGCATCCGTAATGATGTTTATTCCAAAAATATGCTTCATCTTTTTGTAGTTGCAGATAACCTTAGAGTAGGTGCGGCTACAAATGCTGTTAGAATTGCTCAAAAATGGGTAGAGTTTCAAACAGAGGAAATGTAGTAATGGAAAAAATGTTTGAAGGAGGCCTTTGGGCTTCAAGATTTATGATAATTTTAGCAGTTGTGTTTGGAATTATTGGAGCTGTCGTACTTTTTATTGTAGCTTCTGTAGATGTTTATGATACTGCAAAGTTTGTTATCAGCACTTACTTACATCATGGACATTCTGCAACTTTTCATGAAGATGTAGTCGGTGGTATTATAGGGGCTGTTGATCTTTACCTTATTGGTGTAGTTATGCTTCTTTTTTCTTTTGGTCTTTATGAACTTTTCATTTCAGACATAGATGCAGCCAAAGAAGTCGATGGGGAAGACAACAAAATACTTGCAATTCACTCACTCGACCAGCTTAAAGATAAGATCTCAAAAGTAATCGTAATGGTTCTTGTAGTTGGTTTTTTTCAAAAAGTAGGTCACACTGAGTATCACGGTGCCCTAGATATGCTCTATTTTGCACTTTCTATCACTGCTGTAGCCGTAGGTTTATACTTTTTAGGTAAAGTCGGAAAACATTAATTTTTAAGGGATTGAAATGGGAAAAATATTTGTAGATGCATGTTTAGGAAAAGAGACACCTTACACTCCAGTATGGATGATGAGACAAGCTGGGCGTTACTTACCTGAATATATGGCAGTTCGAGCAGAAGCTGGGAATTTTCTCAACCTTTGCCATAATCCAAAAAAAGCTTGCGAGGTAACACTTCAGCCGGTAAATATTGTTGGTGTTGATGCTGCTATTTTATTTAGTGATATTCTTGTTATTCCTGATGAAATGGGAATGGATTTATCGTTTGTAAAAGGGGAAGGTCCTAAATTTTCTGATCCTATCACTTGTGATGCAGACATAGAGAGACTTATTGGTGGTGACGAAGCAGCAAGTAAACTTACTTATGTTTTTGACACTATCAAACTCATTAAAGAACAACTAGCAGAAGATAAAGCACTCATTGGTTTTACTGGTGCACCATGGACTTTAGCGACATATATGATAGAAGGACAAGGAACTAAAACATACAATATCTGTAAAAAAATGATGTACTCAAATCCTGATCTTTTACATAAAATCTTAGTAAAAGTAACTGAAGTTGTAAAACTATATATGGAGAAACAGATTCAAGCAGGAATAGATGTTGTTCAAATCTTTGACTCATGGGCTTCTGCAATTGAGACTGAAAAGTATGATGAATTTTCTTGGAAATACATGGTAGAGATTGCTGAGTATTTAAAATCTAAATATCCTCACATTCCTATTATTATGTTTCCTAAGGGTATCCCTACATTTTATGACAAGGTATATGGAAACTTTGATGTATTTGGCGTTGATTGGGCAACTCCTATGGAACTTGCCAAAGAAAAACTTGGGGATAAATATGTTCTTCAAGGAAATATGGAACCATGTCGTCTCTACTCACAAGAGGCTACAACTGAATCAGTTGAGCACATCCAATCTGTAATGGGTACAAGCCGTCACATCTTTAACCTCGGTCACGGAATTCTTCCCGATGTTCCAGTAGACAATGCTAAGCACTTTGTCTCTGAGTGCCAACGTGTCAGCAAAAAATAACATAATTTTTGGTCCTATAAACTCACGCCGCTTTGGCATGAGTCTAGGGATTGACCTCTCCCCTGCTCTAAAACAGTGTAATTTCGACTGCCTTTACTGCGAACTAGCCCCAGCTGCTACCATTGACAAGCAAACGCAGAGTATAACTACTACTGACATTATTACTGAACTTAAATCTCATCTCAACACTAACATAGATGTTATAACCCTTACTGCAAATGGTGAACCGACACTCTACCCTGAGCTTAGTAGCTTAATAGATGAGATAGATAAGATAAAAGGTAATACTGAGACTCTTATACTCACAAATAGTGCGACACTCATTAATGAGGATGTTTACTCTGCTCTACTTAAACTAGACCAAGTAAAGCTCTCTTTAGATGCAGTAAGTCCCGATGTCTTTAAAAAAATAGACCGCCCACATGAGAGCATAAAAGTTGAAGATATTATTGATAAGGTTACGGCATTTAGCAAAGAGTACACAGGAAAGCTGTTCATTGAAATACTTTTCGTTCACCAGCTTAACGATACAAAAGAGGAGATAGCCAAACTAAACGCCATTCTTTTAGCGATAAACGCAGTAAGAGTAGACTTAGGGACTATTGATAGACCTCCGGCTTATCCTGTTATAGGTATTAGCTACAAAGAGCTTCATGATATCAGTATGATGTTTGATAGCTCTGTACCTATTCATATAGCTTCACGTATTCATGCTGAACCAAACAATGCTTACTATAGTGATGAAGACATACTAAACACCTTAGATAAACGTCCACTGACACAAGCAGATATAAATCTTCTTTTAGATGAAGAGAGTAAGCTGCGTTTAGAGAAACTTTTAGCTAATGGCGAAGTTCTGAAAAAAGAGACAAGTAACCTAGAGTTCTTAATCCCTGCAAAAAATATACAAAGAAAGAGAAAAAAATGAGTTATGAGAATTTACAACTAGATAATGTCTTTATTCCTGCCAAAAAAGCTTCTAAAAAACTAATGATTATTCTCCATGGTCGTGGAGACTCTAGTGATGGTTTTTTAGGATTTCCTCCCTTTTTAGATCTTGATGAGATGAACTATATTATTTTTGATGCACCCTTTGAGTACTTCACTGGTTTTTCATGGTACCAGCTCCCTCCAGATCAACTCCCAGGAATTGAGTACTCATCAAAACTACTCACAAAAGATTTAGACACTCTTTTTACAAGTGACTTTAATGCAGAGGAGAGTTTTCTTTTTGGTTTTTCACAAGGCTCACTTCTTACCTTTGAGTTTGGAGCAAGGTACGAAAGAGTACTGGCCGGATATATAGCTATAAGTGGTTATATATATGATGCAAAAAAACTCTTAAGCGATATGAACCCAGCTGTTAATAAAAATAACTGGTTATCTACACATGGTATACAAGACCCCGTTCTTCCCTTTGAAACTTCAAAAGAGCAAGTTAAAATCCTTCAAGATGGTGGATTTAATATAGAGTTTAAAAGCTACAATAAAGAGCATAACATTGAAGCAGATGAACTCAAGATGATAAGAGAGTGGATTATTAGACTTAAAGACTAAACACCTCTATTTTCAATGAATGTAAAAGAAGTGTATGAGAAGAAAAGTAACTTATTTACTCCAAGCCTCTTCAAAACTGAGACCACTTTTCATATCTTTCATAAGTGCAACTAAACCTATGTTTTTCATAACAGTTTTAACTTTTTTTGGCCAAGTTTTCCGATAGTTAAAAGAGTGAGGTTTTCCTCCAATGTTATCTATTAACTCTGCAGCTGTCACTTGTAAATAAAGAGCATTTTTACCAGCATCAGATACTCTTTCGTTTAAATCTCTTCTTGCTTTTTTAAATGGCTCATACCTATATGACTCACTTATCCATACTCTTGCAAAATCTTCTATACATAACATATTTGCTTGAACTTTAGCTTTTTGGTTTTCATCAAAATACTCTAAATTATTAGATGTACCGGCAAAAGGATATGGACGATAATCTTTCTTCAAACTTTTAGCTCGTTTTTTATATCTCAGTTCACTAGTTTTATATTTAGCTATTTCTTTTGGATTGTAGATTATTTTATAAGGATCTTTAACATTTGGTAGATAAAGAGCTGGTAACATCTTTTCGCCCTTGTTGGCTCCAAGACTTAAAATATTTCCACTTATACTAGCAACATAACCACGACCATACCCTGATTCAACTGAGGCTATTGCCAGGATAGCGGCTGGAGGAACATTGTATTTTTCACCCTGTACTATTGTCTTTTGGGCTAATGGTTTTATAAAGTCTTTTACATGAGCATATTTTCTATACCTATACTCAGAACTAAAAAGAAATACAACGGCTAAACAAAGTAATATAATTTTTTTCATATCTTCTCTCCAACAATATTACTAACCATATCTAAAATATTCTAAATCTATTTTATAAACCACTAATTCAAGTTTAAAGTACAAGTATTACAGATAATGTAGTTTTTTGGAAAAATAGAGTGTTAATAAATAGTGTC
>Ga0256826_1000030_pt1 | contig 60788 bp, 55 predicted proteins | sample CV79metaG_FD_185975 | JGI IMG/M metagenome (GOLD analysis project Ga0256826, IMG submission 185975) | Hydrothermal vent microbial communities from East Pacific Rise, Pacific Ocean - CV79 | ecosystem: Environmental > Aquatic > Marine > Hydrothermal vents | place: Pacific Ocean: East Pacific Rise...
CATTCTCTATAGTTTTGAAAAAAAGTTTTTTATTTTTTACAGTAAGTTCACCATTAATGGCAAGTGTGTTCACATCGCTGTTTTTTTTCAGCCGACTCACACTCGCCTTTGGCATCTCATAAGCCAAGAGAAAATCAAAGATAAACTCCTCTTTTGAGAGATTGTCTGTTAAGTTTTGTAATTTTTGTTCTAATTGTAAGATGTTCATAAAAATCATTTCCCAATAATTGAACATCAATTTAATAAAAATCTATTTTTATATGTTCAATAATTATTTTAATGAGCATTCTAATACTTTTTAACTTAGTAAATGTATTATTATTAAACATATTGATAAATTTATCTTAAAACTATGTCTAACTATTGAACTTGTAGAATAAAAAATCACTATTAGGACAATTATTATACATGCTTACTCAAAAAGAAATTACTGAAAAATTTGAAATAACACGAGGAACTTTACATAATTGGAAAACTACAAAACCAAATTTATACTCTTACTTAGAAAATTATGATAAAAAATTTGATAAACTGCAAGAGATAAACATCTTCCTAGAGAGCTACATTAAAACAGCTCAAAATATCACTGTGTTTGAGTACAAAGAGATTGCCTATATTTTTACTTTAGAACTAGAACTACAGGATTTAAAAAAGATAGAAAATCTTCATCTCACATACATAAACGCCAGTTTAAAAAAAGAGAAAGAGAGTAGTGAGTATATACTCAACATCTATAAGAAACTAGAATCTTTGAACCTTATAGAGAAGTATATATTTGCTAACAGACTTAAGGTTTTAGTGGAGAAGATAAAGAGTAAAAAAGAGGAGAGAGAAGAGCTTTTGAGACACTACTTTAAGGAGTTTATATCTTAACTAGTGTCTCAAATGTGTGGCTTTAGCCTCACCAAAAAAGGTGCAGCTAAAGTAAATAGCTATATCCCTACATCCATATAACGACGCATTAATGCTATTTTCTTCTGTTCATAAGGGAGCATAAGTATTTGTTGCGATATATTTCGGCTTACTTCACCCTGAGGAGTTATGATGCCACTCATTTTTGTACACTCATCATTTTGTGAGTCACTTGCTACTACATAACACTGGTTCATAACAGCTAGAGAGTTAGTAAGTGTTTTAAAGTTTTCAGTTCTTGCAACTCCCCACCAAGCAGGTATGGCAATAACATCAGCACCCTCAGAGAGTTGCCATAACTCTTTAAAACGAAGCTCAAAACAGATAAAAATAGCTATCTTTACACCAGCTACTTCGACTATTTCAAACTCCTTATCACTCCCCTCACTCATATACTTATGCTCATCACCAAAACGAAAGAGTCTCGCTTTAGCTCTCTCATAAACTACCTCACCATTATAAAAAATCTTAGCAAAGTTAAAAACTTTTCCATCTCTTTTTTCTAAAATAGTTATAATGATTATCTTTTCAAATGAAGCTTTTTGTATCTTTTGTATTGCAGTTTTACTAAATGCTACTGCCTCATCAAAATTCTCATAATCATACCCAGTTAAACAGACTTCGGGAGCGACTATTAAACTCTCTTTTGAGGTTTCATTTATCAAAGTAAGTAGCGTTTGGAGATTATCTAAATAATTTTGTGTAGTTGTAAAAAGAAGAGAGTTTAATCTCTTCATCTTACTCTTAGAAGTCATCATCAAAAGAGAGAGAACCTTTTGAGTAGTTTGTTACAGTTCCTTCAAAAAAGTTTGTTTTTTGGTCATTGAACTTAGCAAAATCATCTACCCATTTGATAGGATTTTCTACATTGTAGATTTTTTCAAAACCTACAGACATAAGTCTATCATCTGCAAGATACTGAATATACTGCTCAACTATATCATCTGTAAGTCCTAGTATTTGACCCTGTGTAATATACTGTCCCCATTTAGTTTCAAGTATAACAGCTTCTTTAAACATCTCTATAACTTCTGCTTTTAACTCTTGAGTAAAGAGGTCTGGACGCTCTTTTCTAAGTGTATTTATAAGGTTTTGAAAAAGTACAAGGTGTGTTACTTCATCACGCTGAATGAAACGAATCATCTGTGCACTTCCAAGCATTTTTCCAGAGCGTGCAAGTGTATAGAGATATGCAAAACCACTATAAAAATAGATACCTTCTAATATTTGGTTTGCAAAACAAGCTTTAACAAAGTTACTTTCTGAAGGATTTTTTGCAAGCTCTAAATATCTCTTAGCGATAGCATCATTTTTATTTTTCAACATCATATCACGACGCCATAACTCATAAATCTCTTCACTGTTTGTAGAGATACTATCAACCATAACGGCATAAGATTGAGAGTGAAGAGCCTCTTCAAAACTTTGACGAACTAAAATAAGATTTATTTCTGGTGATGTTACATAAGGATTTATATTGTCAATAATATTGTTAGTTTGAAGAGAATCCATAAAAATAAGTTGTGAAAGAGCCTTATCGTATGCTGTTTTTTCTGCTGGTGTCAGTTGTGTGTAGTCATTTACATCACGCGTCATATCTACTTCTTTTGGAAACCATGTGTTATTTAACATCATTTCCCAAAGATTGTATGCCCATTGGTATTTAATATTGTTAAGTTCAAATATCCCTGTTGGATTTCCACCAAAAACTTTTCTATCGTTTACATTTTCAGTTGATTCAGGGTTATATATTTTTTTTCTATTCATTGTGAACTCCAATATTTTTTAAGTTTATGATTATATCCATCTACTCTTTAAATCCAAATTATTTAATAATATTTACTTTATTGTGATAGACTAATTTTATTATGAAATATAGGCTAGGAGGGAACTTTGGAACTTTTTAAACCAGCGTTTGGATTAGGAAACTGTCACATTCAGACTATCTACTCTTCCCTCTTTAGAAAAGAGAAAAACATTCTTTTTGATAACAAAAGATTTCAATTAAGCGATGGAGATTTTTTAGAATGTTACTGGCATAAAACAGAAAAGCGTGATTCTAATACTCCTATTGTAATCCTATTTCATGGTTTAGCAGGTTCTTACAAATCACCCTATATTCAAGGTGCTGTTACTAAACTATCTGAAAATGGTTTTGATTCTGTTTTAATGCATTTTCGTGGATGTACAGGAAAAGACAACCTACTTCCTCGCTCTTATCATAGTGGTGAGAGTGGAGATGCCTTAGAATTTATAACAAGCGTTAAAGAAGCCTATCCAAACAGATCTATCTACGCTGTTGGCTACTCTCTTGGTGCAAATATGCTCTTAAAACTTCTTGGTGAACTCAAAAAAAATACTCTTATAGAAAAAGCAATAGCTATCTCCCCTCCTATGCAACTTGATGCCTGCTCTTCTCGAATGAACAGAGGTTTTTCAAGATACTATCAACATCGACTAATAAAAGATTTAAATAGTGCCTTAGATAGAAAATATGAAAAGCATGATATGCAAAAGATTATAGGACTTAAAAGAGAAGATATAAAAAACTTAAAAACATTTATGGACTTTGACTCTGCATATACTGCACCTGTTCATAATTTTTCATCTGCACAAGAGTACTACAAAAAATCTAGTTCTAAACAGTATCTCAAAGATATTCAAACGCCAACACTCATCATTCACTCTAGTGATGATCCTTTTATGACAAAAGATGTTATTCCAAATAAAAAAGAATTATCTGATTTTATAGAGTTGAAACTAACTCAAAAAGGTGGTCATGTGGGGTTTATTGGGGGAACTATATTTAAACCTCACTATTGGCTCGAAAAGCAAATAGTAAGATATTTTTCAAACTAAATAGAGTTTAAACTCTATTTAGGTGACTTACGAGAGTGGCGTTTACGCTCAGCTTCTGTAAGGTATTTTTTACGAATACGAATAGACTTAGGAGTAATCTCAAGTAACTCATCATCTTCGATCCACTCTAAAGCACGCTCTAGTGACATATCACGAGGTGGAATAAGTTTAATAGCTTCATCAGCACCTGATGAACGTACATTTGACTGTGCTTTACCTTTAATAGGGTTTACTACTAGGTCATTATCACGTGAATGCTCACCAACAATCATACCTTCATATACTTCAGTCTGAACGCCAACATAAAGAACACCACGATTTTGAATACCAAAAAGTGAGAATGCTAAAGTTGAACCCGCTACCATAGAAACAAGAGCACCGTAAGAGCGAGAATCAACACCACCACTATATGGACGGAATTCGATGAAAGAGTGATTCATAATACCCTCACCTTTAGTGTCTGTTAAGAACTGACCACGGAAACCGATAAGTGCACGAGCAGGAATCTCAAACTCAATACGTTGGAAACCTTGACCCATTGGAAGCATTGATTTCATTTCAGCTTTACGTTTACCAAGACGCTCAATAACACCACCAGATAAATCTTCAGGAACATCGATAACTAAATGCTCAAATGGCTCACATTTAACACCTTCAATCTCTTTAACGATAACTTCTGGACGAGAGATACTAAACTCAAAATCTTCACGACGCATATTTTCAGCAAGAACAGTAATCTGAAGCTCACCACGACCTGAAACTTTAAATTTACCTTCACCAACAACTTCAAGTTTCATCGCAACATTTGTGTTCATTTCAAACTCTAAACGCTCACGAAGTTTGTTAGATGTTACGTGCTTTCCTTCTTTACCAGCTAAAGGAGAATCATTTACAGCAAATACAACTGTAAGAGTAGGCTCTTCAACATGCATTGGGTCAAGGGCAACTGGGTTTTGAGCATCAGCAACAGTATCACCAACATCAACAGTCTCCATACCAGCGAACGCTACAATATCACCAGCTTCAGCTTGATCGATTTCCATGCGGTTAAGACCATGGAAACCTATAAGTTTAGAGATTTTACCTTTAACCATCTCACCATCAGCTTTTGCAAGCATGATGTTATCTCCCTTGTTAACTGTACCATTGAAAATACGGCTAATACCAATTTTACCAACGTAGTTATCATAGTCAAGTGTAAATACTTGAGCTTGAAGTGGATTTTCAGCAGAACCTTCTGGCTCAGGAATTTGATTGATGATTGCTTCAAAAATACACTCGAAATCTCCATCAGGATCTTCCATATTTAATTTAGCGATACCATCACGAGCAGCAGCATAAATGATTGGGAAATCTTGTTGCTCATCTGTTGCATCCATATCAGCGAAAAGGTCAAACATCTCATCAGCAACACGATCAACATCAGCAGAAGGTTTGTCAATTTTGTTAATTACAACAATTGGCATTTTACCAAGAGCAAGCATCTTTTTACAAACAAACTTAGTTTGAGGCATAACACCCTCATAAGCATCAACAAGAACTAAAACACCATCAACCATTTTAAGAACACGTTCAACTTCACCACCGAAATCGGCGTGTCCCGGAGTATCAATAATGTTAATTTTATAATCTTTATAACGAATTGCTGTATTTTTAGAAAGAATCGTGATTCCACGCTCTTTTTCTAAATCATTGCTATCCATAGCACGTTCATCATGTTGTTCGTGAGAACCAAAAGTACCAGATTGCTCTAGTAGACCATCAACCAGTGTAGTTTTACCGTGGTCAACGTGAGCGATTACGGCAATATTTCTAATTTTTTGCATTAGACATTTCCTTGGAGAAAAATTTTCGCGATTATACCCAAATAAACATTATATTATTCTATTATATGCTAAGATTCTCTATATTTTACATCAACTATTTTTCTATTTACTTGATTTTAAAGGAGTTTAAATTAAAAATATAGCTATTAAATACCCAGATAAATTAAATATTATATTTGATAAACTACATAGATTACAGATAAAGGTTGTGCTAGTTGGTGGATATATCAGAGATGCACTACTCGATATTGACTCTAAAGATATAGATATTGAACTTTACAATATCAAATCATTTTCACAACTTGAAAATATTTTAGAAGAGTTTGGTGATGTAAATAGTGTTGGTAAAAGTTTTGGTGTGTGTAAACTTAGATATGAGGATTTAGATTTAGATTTTTCACTTCCAAGAAGTGACTCTAAACACTCTAAAGGGCATAGAGGATTTGAAATAAGTATAGATAGTTCTCTCGATTTTAAATCTGCTTCATCAAGAAGAGATTTTACTATTAATGCTATGGGTTATGATGTTAAGAGTAAAAAGATACTTGATCCTTTTAATGGTTTGATTGATTTAAACAACTCTCTCATAAGAGCTGTAGATTTAAAAAAATTTGGTGAAGATCCTCTTCGTATATTAAGAGCCATACAATTTGCCTCTAGGTTTAATTTTAAAATAGATGAAGAACTCTTTTTAGAGTGTAAAATAATGGTAAAAAATTCTCTTTTAGAAGAGCTTGCAAAAGAGAGAATATTTACAGAGATTCAAAAACTACTATTAAAATCTATGCAACCATCTTTAGGTCTTAAACTAGCTCAAAAACTCAATATAGTTAACTATATTGGTGACTATTCTAGACTAGATACTCTAGACTACTTTGCCCTACATAAAAGTAATAACAGCGATAATGATATGCTAACTTTTCTCTCTCTGTTATACTCAAGTAAACATATTTATCAAATTTATACCATCACTGATAAGGTTAAACTTATAGAGCAAATCAAAAAAAATATAGCATCTAAAAAAAGTTTTCCCCTCGATTCATTTAATGATTACGAACTCTACAAGCTTGCTATGGAAGTTAATATTGATAATTTTTCTTTATATCTAAACGCCAGTTACTTAGGAGAGAGGTATAAAGAGATTTTAAAAATGAAAGTACGAGCTAAAGAGTTGGGTATATCTACAAAGAAAGCGCTACCCTTAATTCAAGGAAGAGATATTTTAAATCTTGGAATAGCTCCATCAAAAGAGTATAAAAGTATTTTAAATAAAGCATATGAAGCACAGATAAAAGGTGTATTTAGTTCTACAAATGAAGCTAAAATATGGTTGAAAGAGAGTTTACGAAATAGGCTCTAGTTTTGAGAGTTCTTTTCCTTGTATATAATCAATTTTCAACTCTTTACTTAAAGAGAGGGTATCTTCCGAATCTATATTTTTTATCCAACTCTTAATACCTTTTTCATGTGCCATTATATTAAAACCCTTTATTATAGAGTCATTAGCTTTTAGCCGTTCTTGATTTGAAAAATAAGTATCAAAACGAATCACATCTATATCTAACTCTCTTAAATATAAATAACTTGTATGAAGTGACCCCACTCTATCTATTGCAAATAAAACACCTATACGTTTAAGAGAGTTTATAATAGAGTTATATTTACTTGTATATGAAAAGTATTCTAATTCGCTTAAAACAAACATAACCTTTATAGAGCTATCTTTTAATAGAGCTTTACAGCTGTTTAAAAACTTCTCATTTCTTAATGAAGTTGGAGAGATATTTAAAGCATATGTTCTTGTATCTGTTTTAGTCATTAAAACAAGCTCTTCTAGCACCATTAAATCATACTCAACACTTAAACCTAGTCTATTAAGGATTTTTATATAACTCTTTGTATAGAGAGGTTTATTACTCTCATCTTGTAACTTTACAAAACACTCTTTAAGAACTACTTTTTCATCACTATAAATATTTTGTACCATTATGCTTAATCTTCTGTTGTTAATCGCATTTATAACAGAAGCTTCTAACTCACTTGGACTAAGATTTTCTTCTTTAGATACAAATTTAGAACTTCTTCTTGACTCTTGAAGTTCAAAAAGATTCTCAACTATGTAATCAAACTCTTTTGAATAGTTAGTATCACTAATAGAAGCAGATATTTTTACTTCAATATCATCTATATTAAGTTCATTTGATTTAAGACACATTAACTCTAGTAGTGTTGTAAATTCTCTAGCACTACCTCGTAGTCCTATTATAAAATCGCCACCTTTTACATGTCCTAAAGGAAAATTATCTTGTTTTTTTTCTTGAAGAAATGATGCCACCCACTCTGCAACACTTTTTAAAACTCTATCTCCATTTTTTATTCCATAGAGTCTATTTATATCATTTAAGTTATCTATACTTATGAGTATAAGAGTGTAGTCATTCTCTTTTTTTAATTCATTTTGTATATATTTAAAGAGATATTCACGTGTAAATGTTCTACTTACATCATCTGTGATTTTCACATTAAAACCATTGTAAATTAGGTATAAAATAAAATAAATACTAAAAACTATTAGAATAAGAGACTCTACATAAAACGATGTATTAAGTGTAGTATAATTATCTATAAGGGTATGAGAAAGAAGAGCAATAATGAGAGCAAAGATAGGAAGCCCCATTCTAAGTGCTAGCTTAAAACGGTACTCTCTCTCTTTAGTTTGTGGAAGTAGCATATAGTTAGTTGTTAAACGTCTAAGTGTTTAACATCTTTTGCATGAGTTTCGATGTAATTACGACGAGGTTCAACTTCATCACCCATAAAGAGTGTAAAAGCATCAGAAGCAACTTCTCCATCTTCTATAGTTACCTGAAGTAAAACACGATTTTCAGGAGTCATAGTAGTCTCCCATAGTTGATCTGGATTCATTTCACCAAGACCTTTGTATCGCTGGATATTAGAACCTTTTTTAGCATAATCTTTAATGTTTTCTAATTCTATTAAAATATCATTTTCAAACTCTATATCCCATTCACCAATCTTTTTGAAAACAAAGTCTGCTTCAGTAAAATGTGGTGCATTAAATAAATCGTCATTGATTAAAAGTTCTTCCATACCACCTTTTGTTTGTACAAAAAGATGTATTTCATTTGATTCTTCATCAATAGTTTTTGTTAATATATTGTTCTCTATACTTGTTAAAAACTCTTCAACTTTAACATATAACTCTTTTGCAGGAAGAGAGATTAAATCTGGATTTTCTATGAAGTGACGGATTAAGTCTACAAGTGCATAACGACGTTCAAGTGCTATTAAACTACCTGCATAGTGATCAACCATTTTAAAGTAAGATACGAGGTCATTGTGACCTAGTGTTTGGTTTTCTAAAGATTCAATACCATTTGATATTAGAAAATCATTCATCTCACGATCATCTTTAAAATAGATCTCTTTTTTACCTTTTTCATAACGATAGAGAGGTGGTTGAGCAAGGTAAAGATACCCTTTTTCAACTATATCGCGGAAATGACGGAAAAAGAAAGTTAAAAGTAGCGTTTGAATGTGAGAACCATCAACATCGGCATCGGTCATGATGACAATTTTATGATAACGAAGTTTTTCTTCTTTATACTCTTCACCGATTCCACAACCCATAGCTGTAATCATATTTGTGATTTCATCTGATTTTAAAATCTTCTCTAAACGTGCTTTTTCAACATTTAAAATTTTACCTTTAAGTGGTAAAATTGCTTGGAAAACACGGTCACGACCCATCTTAGCTGAACCACCCGCAGAGTCCCCTTCCACTAGATAAAGTTCACAGATACTTGCATCTTTTGATTGACAATCTGCTAGTTTACCTGGAAGTGTTCCTACTGACATATTATCTTTACGACGAGTAAGTTCACGCGCTTTTTTTGCAGCATCACGACCACGAGCAGCCATAAGTGCCTTGCTAACAATCGCTTTTGCTTGAATAGGATTCTCTTCAAAGTACTTACTTAAAGCTTCACCTGTTGCTTTTTGAACAAGTGGACGAACATAAGTATTTCCTAGTTTTCCTTTAGTTTGACCCTCAAACTGAGGTTCAGGAACACGTGCAGAAACGATAGCTATTAAACCCTCTTTAACATCATCACCAGTGATTTTTACATCTTTCTCTTTTGCTGCACCATTTTTAGAGTTATAGTTAGAGATAACACGTGTAAGACCTGCACGGAACCCAGCTTCGTGTGTACCACCATTTGGCGTTCTAATATTATTTACAAAAGAGGCTAGTTTTTCATCGTAAGCATCGTTATACATAAGAGCTACATCAAACTCTATATCTTCAACTTTAGTGCTAAAACTATAAACATCAGCTATTGTAACTTTTTTGTTCATATCAGTTACATACTGAGCTATACCACCTTCAAAGTGATATTCCTCTTTAGTTCCTGTTCTTTCGTCATTAAATTTTATAGTAATAAATGGATTTAGATATGCTAGTTCTTTGAAACGTTTTGCTAAATACTCATACTCAAATGTTATAGTATCAGTAAAAATAGTAGCATCAGCAGCAAACTCAATAGTAGTTCCTGTTTTACGAGTAGTTCCCGTAACAGCTAATGCTTCTTGAGGGATACCCTCTTTAAAATCTTGCTCAAAAATTTCACCTTCACGGTAAATAGTCATATGAAGGTCAGCAGAGAGTGCATTTACAACTGAAACACCAACTCCATGAAGACCACCAGATACTTTGTATGTATCCTTATCAAACTTTCCACCAGCATGAAGAACTGTAAGAACAACAGTTGCTGCACTCATCCCTTCTGTTGGGTGCATATCAGTAGGAATACCACGACCATTATCAGAAACTTTACAAGTCCCTTTTTTTGTTAGTGTTACGGTAATAGTATCACAGTGTCCAGCCATTGCTTCATCTATAGAGTTGTCAATAACTTCGTATACAAGGTGATGTAGACCACGGTGACCAGTATCACCAATATACATACCAGGACGTTTTCTAACAGCTTCTAGCCCTTTAAGGACTTTAATATTACTAGCACCGTAATTTTCCATTCATATCTCCATTTGACATAATTGAAGATATTTTATCTAAGTTTTACTAAAAATAATATTTATCTATGGTAAAATCGATATATAAGGAATTAAAAAAAATTTATGAAACACCTTTATTTATTATTATATTTATTTATTATTTCATCTACAATCCTAAATGCTGAGATATGGAAGCTAAAAAATATTTCATTTCAAACTGAAAATGATGCAGATATTCGTGATGATGGAGATTACACTTATGGTGGTTCTTTAGGAATTTTATTTTTTAGAGAAGCTCTTGAAAGTTCTATTTTACATATTCCATTCACAGATTATAAAAGTGCTGATAATTATATATCTTTTAATTTTACTCAAAAAATGTATACACCACAAAACTTTACTTCTACAGAACTTATAAAAGATGATAGACCCTATGCAGGCTATATGTATCTACAAAGTTCCCTTCACCAATCTTTAAACAGAACATTAAAATCTTTAACACTTCAAGTTGGTATGGTTGGTTCATCTGTCAAAATGAAAGAAGTTCAAACGATAATTCACTCTTTGATAGGTTCTGAAAAACCTAAGGGTTGGAACTATCAACTTAAAGATGAGGCTATTGTTCAGTTGAACTACTCTCAAAAAAAATATTATAATTTAGACTATATATTAGATAATAAATTTTCTTCATCAATAGTTCCAGAGTTTGGGGTTGAACTAGGAAATGCATCATCAAAACTCTATACATCTGCACTTTTTAGATGGGGTAAAAATGTTCCTAAAGATTATGGATCTTCTTTTATTGACAATACAAACTATTCTAAAATACCACTTGTTAAAAAAGAAAAAGAGCAGAAAAAATGGCGTTATTACTTAAATCTAGGTCTAAAAGCAAATCTTATTGCTAGAGATATTTTTCTTGATGGAAATAGTTTTAAAGATAGTAATAGTGTTACAAAAAATAATTTTACTGTAGATATAATATACGGTCTCTCTTTTGCCTATAAGAAGTTTGAAATAGATTATATACGTAAACACTCAACTAAAGAGTTTAAAGAGCAAAAAGATTACTATAGCTATGGTTCTCTTCTCTTGTCATATAACTTCTAAAATTTCAAATCAATTACTACCCCATAATTATGCACGGCAAACTCAACTGGTTTATTCATAGCTCTATCGTAGTCACTCTTATCTCTTAAGTTATAAGGCTGATATGTTTGAAACTTCATAGTTATATCAAAGTCAAAAAAATCACTCATTCCATTTGCCATTCTTCCCATCGGATTTAAGAAAAAATAGCTTACATTTCCAAGAAATCTTGAGTTAAAAACTAAACCATTTTGTCTATCTAAATCTTTTTCAAGCCAATACATCCACTCTCCCATTAAAGAACCAATAACAGGTGTAGACCATAAATCTTGAATAGATGGAACTTCAGCAAAAGCTTCATAACCATACTCCCAAATAAATGTCGACATAAAAGCAGAAAATAAAAAAGATTCAAAACGATTTAAGCCATCATTTCTTGCCATTGAGTAGTAAATAGCACCAGATACAGGATGTCCTAAATAGTTTATTAAAAACTCATCCTCATCCATTACTGGTCCCTCTTTAACATTTTTTTTCCATTTATCAAATAAAGAAATTGAAGAACTATCATCTTTTTCCCATTTGCTTATAGACTCAGGAAGTAAAGTTATCACACCTATAGTACCTATCATAGCTACTTGCAGATAGAGTGTATCTTCGATAATTTTTTTTTGAGGTTGAGAGAGAGTTTCATTAACATTTATGTCATTAGGAAGATAATCTTTAAATAAATCTTGATTTAAACTTTTAAATTGAGGTTTTTTGAGTTGCATCATCTTGTAATCATGCACTTCATTTGAAATATTATTATCAAAAGAAGATGCAAAAATTGAGATACTTAAAGAAAGTAAAAAAAGTAGAAATTTTATAGTAGAACTCTATATAACTATTGGCATTACAACAGTTTTAAAATTTTCATCATTTAAAATAAAAGGTAAATTTCCTTCATTTAGTCCTATGTTAAACTCTGAATTGTTTATAGAGTTTAAAAAATCTAGTAAATAACGAGAGTTTATCGCTATAGAAAAGGGTTCATTAAATCCTGTAGTATGACCTATTTCTGTTTTTGCTTCGATATTATCATCACTTAAACTCTCAAAAGAGATAATTTCACCATTAAAAGTAATTTTAACATCACTAGAAATAGTAGTAATCTGTTTTATAGAATCAATCATAATAGCTTTTGGTAAAAGAAGACTATTTTTAATCTCTTTTGGAATAATACGAGAATACTCTGGAAATTTACCATTTATAAGTTTAGTAAAAAATGTATATTGTTGAGAGTGTATAATTAAGTTTGTATCATCATAATAAAGTTCTATATCATCAAAGAAAAGTTTTTGTATCTCTATAATAGCTTTTTTAGGAATGATAATACTAAGTTCTGTTTCACTATTGTTATTTATAGTTACTACAGCTAAACGTCTAGTATCTGTAGAGGCAAAGTTAATAGTATCTTTTTTTATATCTATTAGTGCACCATTAAGCTCAAATTTTGGATTATTTGTATCTATAGCTGGTGTTATCTTCTTTAGAGACTCTATGAGAGTATGAGACTCTATAGAGATACGTGCTTTACCTTCATAAGATGGAAACTCTGGAAATTCATTATAAGAAAATGTAGGTAGTTTAAAATTTGAGTGACCTTGAGAAATATGAAGAGTATCATTTTTAACTTCTAAATTGATATTTCCATCTTTAAGTATTCTAACTATATCGAGAAACTTTTTACCATTTGCAGTAATACTACCCTCTTTCTCAATAGTAACACTATCAGTAGTTACTAAAAAACCAATCTCATAATCTGTAGCTTTAATAGTTAAAATACCATTTGTAGCATTTAAAAAAACATGTGAAGTTATTTGACTTGTATCTTTTTTTTCTAAAAAAGGTCCAGCATGTAAAAGTATGTTTTCTATGATTGATTTAGCAATAGTTATAATCATTTAAATTTCCCTATATATTTATATAATTTTAGTAGGTAGTAGTAGGGGGATGTGAATAGGTGAAAAACCGATTCAAAGACCTAAAACTAGACCTATTTAGACGTGATGAGTCTTTACAACTCTATTCACGTCTATTCACTTTAGTAATTATATCTTTTTTTATGCGATATTTGTTATTTTGTTACTTAACTCATCTATTTTAACTTTAAAATCTTCATCATTATTTATAAGTTCAGCTATTTTTCTAAGAGTATGGCTAATAGCTGTGTGATCTTTCATTCCAAAATAGAGCGCTAGTTGAGGCATAGTGTTTTGAGTAAGTTCACGACAGATATAGATAGCTATACGTCTTGCATAGACTATGTTTTTACTACGACCTTTAGAACGTATTTCACTTGGTTTTATGTTTAAATCTTTTGCTACCATCTCTGTAATAGCATCCATAGTGAGATTTTCTCGTTTCTCTTTCATCTGATCTTTTAAAACATTTTTTGTAAATTCTAAGTCTATATCTACATGCATTAGTTGAGAATAAGCATGAAGTTTTGAGAGGATACCCTCTATTTCACGAACATTTGAGTCTATAACTGTAGCGATATAGTTTACAATCTCTTTAGAGAGTTCTACTTTATTTATCTCACATTTTTTCTTGATAATAGCTATCTTTGTCTCTAACTCAGGGGGTTGAATGTCAGCAACAAGTCCCCATTCAAAACGACTTAAGAGACGAGCTTCAAGTCCAGCTATCTTTTTAGGATGTTTATCTGCTGTAAAAATAATCTGGTTTCCATTACCTTTAAGTGCTTCAAAGGTATGAAAAAGTTCTTCTTGAATACCCTCTTTGTTAGATAAAAACTGAATATCATCTATAAGTAGAACATCACACTTACGATACTTCTCACGAAAGCGTTCCATAGTATTGTTTCGGATACTTCTTGTAAAGTCATTTAAAAACTGTTCAACAGTTGTATAAATAACAGTTAAACCCTCATTTTGAAAGACATTTCCAGCAGCTTGCATTAGGTGAGTTTTTCCAAGACCAACACCACCATAGATAAAAAGAGGATTATAAACATTTCCAGCATTTTCACTTACACTTTTTACTGCTGCATAAGCAAACTGGTTTGAACCACCAACCATAAAGTTTGAAAATGAGAGAGATGGGTTTAAAAGTGAGTTTCCCTGTTTAACTTCTATCACTTTTTTCTTTTTAGTTTTGCTTACAAGGTTTTTAAGGGTTATTTTTACATGAACTTTATGAGAAACTTTAACTTCAAAAAGGTGAGCTATCTTTTGGGTATATTTATTTTTAATCCAGTTAACAACAAGTGCATTTGGTGCATAAAATATAGCATCATCTGCTGTAGACTTTTTCACATCATATACTAACTGCTTTATATAGCGTTTATACTCGGACTCAGTGATTTCTTCTTTTAATATTTCTAGTATTTCTTGACCAATATTCACGTATTCACCTTAACTTATTCTTTAATACGTGAATAATACTCTTCTTTTCCATAACATAGGGTTAAATAGACGTGAATAACTCATCATTTTATACTAATAATTTAAACTATGATAAAATACTATCTCTTATTTAATTTATAGATAAAATTTTATATATTCGGACATAAAAATGACCCTTAAAAATTCCCGTTTTCAATTCATAATCTTAGCTCTTGCTATTTTTCTTCTTCTAAGTTTTATTAGTAGGACATCTCTTCTTATAACAGACATCTCTTCTGTTGATTTAGACATCATTTCTTTTTTTAAAATATATAGTGTTGGTCTCTTTTATGATTTTGTAGCAGGGATGTACTATGTAATGCCACTTGCTATTTATCTTTTAGTTGTTCCAAATAAAATATTTAACTCTAAAATTCATAAATATATCTTTTTTGCTCTCTTTTTTGGATTTAATTTTTCTTTAGTTTTTAATGTAGTTTCAGAGTGGTTTTTTTGGGAAGAGTTTGGAAAAAGGTTTAATTTTATAGCTGTGGATTATCTTGTGTATACACATGAAGTGATACATAATATTTTAGAATCTTATCCTATGCCTACACTTGTAAGTGCTATTCTTTTTGCAAATAGTTTATTGATGATTGGAATTTATAAAAAAGTTACTTTTGTTCGTGAATTTCATTTTGAAGATAAATTTTTTGAGCGTTTCAAGCTGGCTGTAATAGCACTTTTACTGCCTCTAATCTTTTTTAATGTTTTTAATAAACAGAGCTATTCTCATGTTTCAAAAAATATGTACAATAATGAACTTGCTAAAAATGGCTTCTACTCTCTCTTTTCGGCGTTTAGAAATAATACTTTGGATTATGATGAATATTATAAAACGCTTGATAATGAAGTAGTAATGAAAGAGATAAAAAAATTAGTTGGTTTTGATGATAAAAATTTAAAAAAGATTCAAAATCAAGGTAAAGAGCAAAAACATAATGTGATGCTGATATTAGTTGAGAGTTTGAGTGCTAAATATATGGGTGTTTATGGAGATACAAAAGGCTGGACTCCTCACCTTGATGCACTTACAAAAGAGTCTCTCTTTTTTAATAATCTTTATGCAACAGGAACTAGAACAGTTCGTGGTATGGAGGCTATAACACTCTCTTTAGTTCCTACTCCTGGGCGAAGTATAGTGAAACGCCCAGATAATCACAATATGTTCTCAGCAGGTTTTATTTTTAAAGAGAAAGGATATGAGAACAAGTTTTTATATGCAGGTCATGGATATTTTGACAATATGAATGAGTTCTTTTCACATAATGGTTTTGAGGTTGTAGATAGAGTTGATTTTGCTGATGATGAAGTAACATTCTCAAATGCTTGGGGTGTTTGTGATGAAGATCTTCTCTCAAAAGCACTTAAAGAGGCTGATAAATCTTATGCAGATAAGAAACCATTTTTAAATTTTGTTATGACTACTTCAAATCATAGACCTTATACTTATCCTGATTCTAAGATAGATATACCTTCTCATACAGGACGAGCAGGTGGTGTAAAATATACTGATTTTGCTATTAATAAATTTATAAATGAAGCGAAGAAAAAACCTTGGTTTAAAAATACTATCTTTGTAATTATAGCTGATCACAATGGTGGAAGTGCAGGGAAAAATACACTTCCATCATACCGTTATAAAATACCTCTCATCGTATACGCTCCAGAGATTCTAAAGTCTCAAACTATAAGTAAACTCTCTTCACAGATAGATCTTTTTCCAACACTCTTTTCACTTATGAATTGGAGCTATAAGAGTATGTTTTATGGAGCAGATATTTTAAGTAAAGATTTTAAAGAGCGAGCATTTATAGGAAACTATCAGAAGTTAGGACTTATGAAGAATGGATACCTTTTTGTACTTACTCCAGATAAAAAGATTCATAAATATAGAATTGTAAAACAGACACTTTATGATGTAAAATATGAAGAGATGAAAGATATAAGTGATGCAGAGATACTTGAAACTATTTCATATTATCAGAGTGCTACATACTTTTACAAAAATGGTATAAATCGATGGAAAGAGAAGTAAACGCCAGATGGTTATACTAGGTATAGATCCAGGAACTAGAAATATGGGTTATGCTCTTATACGACTAGAAAACTCCAAAATCTCTTTAGTTGAAGCGGGACTAATAAAAATGAAAGCTGAAGATTTACAGTTTCAAATACCTCAGATGGTAGAAGGATTGGGAAGAGTTTTTGCAAACCATACTATAGATGAAGTAGCTATGGAAGATATATTTTATGCTCATAATCCAGCCACTACTATAAAACTTGCACAGTTTCGTGGAGCAATAATGCTCAAACTCCTTCAAGAGTTCGGGCAGTTTAGTGAGTATACAGCTCTTCAAGTAAAAAAGGCTCTCACAGGAAAAGGTAAGGCAAGTAAAGAGCAGGTAAATTTTATGGTTAAACGCCTACTGAACATAAAAAAAGAGATAAAACCCCTAGATATTTCTGATGCTATGGCCGTAGCTATAACTCACTCTCAACGCGTTAGACTTAGAAAGTAAGAGATTAAATATGCAGAATGAATTAATAGTAATTACTGTAGTTTCTATTATACTTTTTTATGGTTTTTTATCAAAAATATTAGAAAAACATAATATTTCAGGTCCTATGGTTTTTTTACTTATAGGTATATCTCTTTCTCCTCTTGGATTTGACCTTATATCTATCTCTTTAAACTCTCAAATAGTTAAACTAGTAGCTGAAATAGCACTTGTAATTGTACTTTTTAGTGACTCCTCTTCTCTTGATTTAAAAAATTTTAGAACAAACTGGCAGATACCTGCACGACTTCTTTTTATTGGTTTACCTTTAACTATAGCACTCTCAAGTTATGTAGCTACTTTTGTATTTCCAAATGAACCTTTTATATATCTTTTTATGATGGCACTTGTTCTCTCTCCAACAGATGCAGCACTTGCTAAGGCTGTTGTAACACAAGAGAGTGTTCCAAAAAAAGTAAGATCTGCTATAAATGTTGAGAGTGGTTTAAACGATGGAATAGTTTTTCCTGTACTTATAACTACTCTTTTACTTATAGTTGCAAACAAAGAGTTTGGAAGTGATAGTAGCTGGGGATTTTATCTTTTCACTCAGATTTCTTTAGGTGTTTTAGCAGGTGTTTTGAGTGGTTTTATCGGTGCAAAAATTTTAAACTATGTGATTAAAAAGGGATGGATAGAGGACGTTTATACAAACCTTTCACCAGTCTCTTTAGCTATTCTTACTTACTATATAGCAGAGAGTATAGGGGGAAATGGTTTTATAGCATCTTTTGTAGGTGGTGCTATTTTTGGAAACTTTTCGTCACTTTTAAAGGGTGAAAAGAAAATCTTTTTAGAGAGTGAGGGTGAGATTCTTATACTTATAAGCTTTCTTATCTTTGGCTTGACATTTATACCTGCAACTTATGAACAATGGACAATAGATGTTATCATTTATGCTTTGATGAGTCTTACATTTTTTAGAATGTTACCAGTTGTTATAAGTCTTGTTGGCGTTTCTATTCCTATGTGGAGTAAACTTTTTATAGCATGGTTTGGACCTAGAGGTATAGCTTCATTACTTTATGTTATGACAATAGCACATAGTATAAAGGGTGTAGACTTATCAAACAAACTCTTTAGTGTTATAACTCTAACGATATTGTTGAGTATAGTTTTTCATGGATTAACAGCAAAACCTTTAGCAAATTTATATACTAAAGTTTAAGATATAATATAAAAAATACTTTAGGAAAAACCTTGAAAAAACTTTTAATGATACCTCTATTGAGTTTTTCACTCTTTGGAGATATGAGTATACAAGATGCATGGTTTCAAGCTCAAGAGCATAATGAAGGTGTAAAAGCCTCTTCTTTAGATGTAAAACGAGCACAATTAAAAGAGTCATCATCAAACTCAATGTATCTTCCTTCTATTAGCATTACAGGTTCTTACACACATCTAAGTGAATCAATTAACATAGATATTAGTAACTTTAGTAATAGAGCAAATGAAATTTTAGAAAGATTAGGGTCAAATGATAGATTGTCAGATAAGTTTGACCTCTCTGAAGATGATATTTTCTTAGCAGATTTACATGTTTTATGGCCTCTTTATGTAGGTGGTAAAATTAATGCTGCACAAGATATTTATACTGCACAAGTTAGTGAAAAGAAAGCTCTCCAAGAGATGAAAAAAGATACTGAGTTTTTAAAACTTGTAAAATATTACTATGGTGTAGTAGTAAGTAAATCTCTTTTAAAAACAAGAATTGAAGCACAAAAAGCACTTTTAATTCACTATGAAAATGCTAAAAAATTAAAAAAACATGGTCAAATAGCTGAGATAGAACTCTTAAACGCCAGAGTTAAACTTGATGCCTCAAACATAGATGTAACTAAAGCAGAGCATAAACTACAGATAGCTTATTCAGCACTCTATTCACTTACAAAACAGAGTAATAAACCTAGTTCAAAACTCTTTGTAAATGAGCAGATGAATGATGAAGAGTACTATAAACACCAAACACAACAGAACTATGCAGGTCTAAAGATTTTAGATGCAAAAGCATCACAAAGTGCTTCTGTTGTCGAGATACAAGAGGCGGGTTGGAAGCCAGAAGTAGTAGCGTTTGGAAATGTAAATCTTTATAAAGATGATTCGGCTATTATGAGTACTCTTCCACGATGGTTTGCAGGTGTAATGGTGAAGATTAACTTACTAGAGAGAAAGAGTAGACGAGAAGAGATACAAGCTGCCAAACTTTTAAATGATAAAGTAAAATACTTAAAACTTGAAGCACTTGATAGTTTATCTCTTTTAGTAGAAAAAACTTACAAAGAGATGTTAAGTGATGCAGAAGAGTTTAATGCTCTTAGTTCTTCTTTAGACTTAGCAAAAGAGAACTACAGGTTAAGAGAAGTGGCGTTTAAAGAGGGTCTTTCAACTTCTGTAGCATTAGTAGATGCTCAAATGTTTCTTTTAGGGGCTAAAACTAAGCGTTTAAATGCTGCATATAACTTTGTGCAAAAACTTTCACAGTTAAGTGTACTAAGTGGGGATAGAGAGATATTTTTTAATGTAGAAGAGTTATCAGAGGAGATAGAGTAATGCAAAAAAGTTTTTTAGTTTTAATAGTGTTTGTTATAGGTTTAATCTCTTGGGTTGTTTTTACATTTTATGAAGCATATCAACCTAAACCTTTAGTTTTACAAGGTCAAATAGACGCACAGAGTTATAACATCTCTTCAAAATTACCAGGTCGAATCAGTGATGTGTTTGTAAAAAAAGGGAATTTAGTAAGTGTAGGTGATGCTATATTTAGTCTCTCTTCTCCTGAAGTAGATGCAAAACTCAAACAAGCAAAAGCTGCAAAAGATGCAGCTGGAGCACAAAAAAAACAAGCTGATAACGGTGCTAGAAAAGAAGAGATACAAGCAGCGTTTGACCAGTGGCATAAGGCACAAGCAGCTGAAGCATTAATGCTTACTACATATAAAAGAATAAATACTCTTTTTGAAGAGGGTGTTATCTCAGAACAAAAAAGAGATGAAGTTTTTACACAGTATGAGGCAGCTAAATATACTTCAAACGCCGCACACCAGTTAGCACTTATGGCTAAAGAGGGTGCAAGAAAGGAGATAAAAGCAGCAGCATCAGCACAAGAGAGAGTTTATGAAGCTAAGGTTGATGAAGTAAATGTTTATCTCAAAGAGTCAAAACAGTATGCCTTTCATAAGGGTGAAGTCTCTCAGGTTCTTATCCATTCTGGGGAGTTAGCTCCTACAGGTTTTCCCGTTGTTTCTCTTATAGATATTGAAGAGTCTTGGGCTAGATTTTGTGTTCGTGAAGATTATCTCAAAGAGTTTGAGAAAGCTAAAGTTTTTAAGGTAAAAATCCCAGCACTTGGAGATAAAACTTATGAATTTAAAGTAACTCATATAGCTGTTATGGGTGACTATGCAACTTGGAGAGCAACAGAGAGTGGTAAAGGTTTTGATATGAAAAGTTTTGAAGTAGAGATGAAACCATTAAAACAGATAGATAACTTACGAGTAGGTATGAGTATCCTACTAGAGCTTTAAAAAGTTTTGCACACAATGTTTCAAACATTGAGAGATGCTTTTTTTAGTGAGCTAAAAGAGATAAAAAATTCCTACTATAAACTTCTACTTGTGAGCTTTTTTCCTTTTCTTGGTTTTGCACTTATAATAGCAATATTTTACCAAGGGGTAGCAGTTGAACTTCCTATAGCTGTAGTTGATAACGATAAAAGTATGCTCTCAAGAAAACTACTCTCAAATATAGATGCAACTTCTACAATTAAAATTAAATCTCAGTTTTTAACTACAAAAGAAGCCTTGCAAGAGGTAAAATCATCTGGCGTTTATGCTATTGTGATAATTCCTGCGCACTTTATGAGAGATACACTTCTAAAAAAACAGCCAAAAGTTACGGCAATGTTTAACACTCAGTATATTTTAATAGGTAAGATTTTAAAATCAGCTCTTGTTGAAACAGTAGCAAATAGTGCTGGAGAGATAGAGTTTATGAAGCAGTTAGTAGATACTCAAAGTGGTGAGTTGTCACTTCATGCAGTCTCTCCTATAGGCTTACAAATAACACCTTTTTTTAATACATTTAAAAATTATTTTCTCTTTTTAGTCTCTGCTCTTCTTCCTTCTGTTTGGCAGATTTTTATTGTAGTTGCTACTATTGTAAGTTTTGGAACACTTTTTAAGGCACAAAAAGAGAGAGATTTTTTTGGAACTTCTCATATCACTTTAAAAATTATAGGAAAAATGCTTCCTTATACTTTTATTTTTACTCTTATGGGTGCAGTGTTCCTTTTTTATCTTTATGGAACTTTAGGTTGGCATTTTGAAGGTTCTTTCACAGTAACAATTTTTGGAATGTTTTTAACTGTAGTAGCATATCAAGTAGTAGCACTTCTTTTCTTTGTAACTGGGTTTGACTATGCTAGAACTTTAAGTTTAGGTGCTGTTTACACAGCACCGGCGTTTGCATTTTTAGGAGTAACATTTCCTATTTACAATATGAATGGATTTGCTCTGTTTTGGAGAGATATATTGCCTATTTCACACTATGTAGAGCTACAGATATCACAGGCAAATTATGGTGCAGATATTTTTTTAGAGTTAGATAAACTTTTAGTTCTTTTCTCTTTTTGGTTACTATTTATTCCTATTGTTTGGAGATTTAAACAGAGGTTAAAAGTATGAAGTTTTTAGAAGTTCTTTCTGCAGAAGCTAAAATGATTTTTACAGATACAGCATTAGTTTTAACTATCATTGGAGGAGTCCTTTTATATGCTTTCTTATATCCTCAGCCCTACTCTTCTCAAAGTGTTAGTGAACTAAGTGTTAGTTTTGTTGATCTTGATAAAAGTAAAGTTAGTAGAGATGTGGCATTTAGTATAAACGCTACACCTCAGATAAAGATAAATAGATATGATATGAGTGAAAAGGATGCAAAAGAGGCACTTATGAGAGGAGAGATAAAAGCTATTATTGTGATACCTCCACACTTTAGTAGAGACTTGTCTCTCAAACTCTCTCCTGTTGTAGCAGTAGGTGCTGATAGTAGTTACTTTCTTATCTATGGAGCTGTTTTAGAAGGTGCTATGAAAGCAGTTTTAACTGAAGCAGTAGGTATAAAAGTTGGGAAACTCCTTGCTAGTGGTACACCAATATCAGGTGCAGTAAGTAGCTATACACCCTACTCTTTAAACGCCATAAATCTCTTCAATAAAGATAACAGTTACACACAGTACGTTATACCAGCTGTCTATATCATCATCCTACAACAGACACTCCTTATTGGACTAGGTATTTTAGGTGGAGGGATAAATGAAAGAGTGAAAAATAAGGAGAGAGGCTACTATGAACAAGCCCCTATCTGGATGATGTTTACATCTCGGTACATTATATTTGGTCTTATATTTTTTACACATATGCTCTTTTATTTTGGTTTTAATTTTAGTTTTTTTGGTATAACTCATATAGCTAAAATAACAGATATTTTAAATTTTGGAGTGGCGTTTATAGTAGCTTCTATATCTTTTGGAATTTTTTTAGGCTCTATTTTTAACTCTAGAGAAATAGCAACACCTGCTATACTTTTTAGTTCTCTTCCTTTAGTCTTTAGTGTAGGTTTTGTATGGCCACTTGAAGCGATACCTATGTTCATAAAAAATCTCTCTCTTCTTATCCCATCAACACCTGCTATGCAAGGTTTTTTGAGACTCAACCAGATGGGTGCTGATTTTTATGCAGTTATACCTCAGTTTTCTCTTCTATGGTTTCAGGCTCTAATTTATGTTATTTTAGGATATTATTATACAAACAAAAATAGGAATAAATATGTCAGAAATTAAAAATGCAACAATAGTAAAAGCTGCAAATATCTACTACGATGGAAAGGTTACAAGTAGAACTGTAAACTTGAATGATGGAACTACTCAATCACTAGGGATTATGCTTCCAGGTGAGTATACTTTTGGTACAAATGAAGCAGAAATTATGGAGATGTTAAGTGGCGACTTGGAGATAAAACTTCCAAATGAAGAGTGGAAAACTCTTAATACACCAGAAACTTTTAATGTTCCTGCTAACTCTTCTTTTGATTTAAAAATCAAAACAGTTACAGACTACTGCTGTTCATACATTAAGTAGTTTTAGATGAGTACAGCTAATGATTTTCATATTTTAATCGTTGATGATGAGAAGTTAAACATTGAACTAGCTGCAATTTATTTAAAAGAAGAGGGCTACAAACTCTCTTTTGCTCTAAACGCCAACTCTGCCATAGAGAGTGTTATAAAAAATGAGATAGATTTAATACTCTTAGATATAAATATGCCAGGAAAAGATGGTTTTGAGGTCTGTAAGCTCTTAAAAGATGACGTAAAGAGTAAAGATATACCTGTTATCTTTTTAACAGCACAAACAGATATAGAGTATATTTCCAAAGCCTTTGAGGTGGGTGGAGTTGATTATATATCGAAACCTTTTAATGGTGTAGAGTTAAAAGCTCGTGTTAAAACACATCTTCAGACGCTTTCAAATTTAAAAGAGATTAAAGAAAAACAGTCTAAATTAGCACAGTTAAGTATAACAGATCAACTAACAAAACTTCATAACTCACTCTATCTTGATGCACAGCTAAAAGCATATTCGGCTAAAGGAAAGAGTTATTGGTTTGTATATATTAAGATAGATAGATTTGACAAAATAAATAAACTTTATGGTTTTCATTCTGCAAATAAAATCATCAAAAAATTTGCAAAACTTATCAAAGGAAATGCTCTTTCAAATGCGACTGTAGCGAGATTTTATGGTGCAGGATTTTGTTTACTTATGAATGATTATGAAGTGAAAGTTATCAAAGCTTCTTACGATAAAATTTATGCAGAGTATAAAAAAGATAAAGAGATGTCAAAAGTATTTAGTTTTTCAACAGTTCTTTACCATGTAAAAGAACCTACAACCTCTATTACAACACTCTATAAAAATCTACAAACAAATATGCAAAAGGTAGAGACACTAGAAGATAAGTTAATTTATATTAACTAAGTGCTTCTATCTTTCTTATAAGTTCTTTGAGTTGCTCTTTGAGTTGCTCTCTGTTTGTAAGCTCTTCTTCTTCACTCCAATCATCTAAGTTCTGTTCAAAATTAGTTGCAAGATTGTAAAGTATATCAAACTTAAAGTTACCAGCTATTCCTCGTATAGAGTGTGTTATATCTTCATTTATCTTTTCACTCTCAAGCTTTTTCAAAATATTTTGAGTACTTTTAACAAAACTATTAAGAAGTTTAAAAATGATAGTCTCATTTGGAATGTTTAAATGTTTACATATAAGAGGGATGTCAACATTATCATAATCTACAGAAATTTGTGAGATAGTACTTTTTGTATAGTTATTTAAAACACGGTCTAACTCATTTGGAACTATTGGCTTATGTAAAGAGTCATCAACACCTGCTTCTTTAAAGGAGAGAATATCTGACTCTATAACATTTGCAGAGAGAGAGACTATAGGTTTTTTATATCCCTCTTTTCGTAAAAGTTTAGTAGCACTGACTCCATCCAAAACAGGCATATTAATGTCCATAAATATGATGTCATAATTATCACTGTTTTTATTTACTTCATCTATAGCTTCTTGACCATTATTTACTATTGTAAAGTCTAAGCCACGCTCTTCTAACATAACAGAGATAAGCATCTGGTTTGTTTCATTATCTTCTGCAACTAAAATATTTCCCTCAAAGTATTGAGTGGTATTTTTCTGTTCGATACTATCAGTTGAAATTATTTTATGCTTTGTGTTTGTTAGTGTTATAAGAATATCAAAAAGTGCAGAACCTGTCATAGGTTGTTCTAAAAAGTGGAACTGTTCATGTGTACACTCAAATTTGTCTTCAGAACCCTCTAGATAGATAAGATGTAGATTTTCAAATGTATCTAGTTTTGCTTTACATGCTTCATAATCAAAAAGTTGGGCACAAACAATAAGAATATCGGTAGAGTTTTCTATTTCATCTAAAGAACTTATTTTGTTGTAAGTATAACTCCATGCTTCAAGATATTGATAGAGTATATTGTTTATTGCACATGATTTTTCGTCATCTGTAGTCAATATAGAGATGGCGATAGCACTTTTTTCTACAGACTGGCTTATAGAATGGTTCGCATCTATAACATCTAGTTCAAGGGTAAAGAAAAACTCACTACCTTTGTTCTCTTGTGACTCTACTTTGAGCTGTGAACCCATCATCTGTATATACTGACTACTTATAGAGAGTCCTAGTCCTGTACCTCCAAACTCTCTACTTATAGAGTTATCAGCTTGAGAGAAAGCAGTGAAAATAGTTGCTAGCTTTTCTTTTGCAACACCTATACCACTATCTTTTACACTAAAACGTATTTTTGCAGAGTTTTTATAGAGAGACTCTAAAGAGATTTTTACATTTACCTCACCATCTTGAGGAGTAAATTTTACAGCATTACTAATCAGGTTGTTAATGACCTGTTTAAGTCTCTGTATATCACACTTTAAAAGCTGAGGAATTGTAGTATCTATGTAGATATAGTAGTTGAGATTTTTCTTTTTTGTAAGAGAAGCAAATGTAGATACAGTAGCTTCCATCTCTTTAAACAAGTTTGATTCTGTCTCATAAAGAGTAAGCTCTCCACTCTCTAGCTTTGAATAATCAAGGATATCATTTACAACACTCAAAAGAGTTTGACCACTCTTATGGATAATCTCAACATAGCGTTTAGAGTCCTTATCTAATTCTTTTTTTGTAAGAACATCAGTAAAGCCAAGTATACCATTGAGAGGTGTTCGTATCTCATGAGACATATTTGCTAAAAATGATGATTTAGCTTGTTCTGAAGCATTTGCTTTTAGTATTGCATTTTCTAAGTTAGTGATGTCATAAAGATTTATAATATATTGGTTATCTATATTTTGTACTTTGAGATTAAAAGTACGAACTACTCCATCTTTTGTAATCATTTTAGCTTTTCTATCTTGTTCTGTCTTGTCTTGTGCAGCTTCATTAAGCCAGTTTGGATATTTTGATGGGTACAGATAACCATCTTCTTCTAAGAAAAGATTACATATACAATCATGTTGATTTTTAAAATCTTCAAAATCTTTAAAATCAAAGTAGTGAAAAAGTTTTTTATTGGCGTTTAGCATACCATCTGTTTTAGATGAAAAAAGAACAATACTATCTTGATTATCGAAAATAGCTTTAATAAGCTGTTCTTTCTTTTTCAATCTTTTATTAGACTCTATCTGTTTTGTAACATTTTGTCGTATTGCAATAAACTCTTTTATATTACCTTCTTTATCATAAATGGGCATTGTTGTTGCATTTACATAGTAAATTGAGCCATCTTTAGCTTGGTTAGAGATAAGCCCTTTCCATATCTCTCCACGTAAAATGGTACTCCACATCTTCTTGAAAATAGATTTTGGTACTTTAGGATCTCTAATCATATTGTGATTTTGACCAAGCATCTCTTCTCTTTTATACTTACTAATCTGGCAAAAATTATCATTTACATAAGTTATTGTTCCGTTTATGTCAGTTTTTGAAACAAGTGATGATGCATCAACTACATCTTTGTACTCATTTAAGAGTTGTAAGTGTTCATTTAACTCAATAGAAGTCTGCTCTATAAAGTGTGTGAGAGCATTAAAAGTACTGTTGTCGAGATTCTTTTCATTATTTTTAAGAAGTTTTCTTTTGCTTGATATTTTTGTATTTTCAGATAAAACTAAAATTGTAGTAGTACAGTTTAGTAGAGCATTATCTCCCGTTGTACTATAAAACTCACCATAAGTGAAAAAACCAGCTGTTGGAGCTATAAGTTCAAACTGTTTAAACTCATTTTCTAAAACATTTCCTAGTAAATTTTTTCTTGCTATACATGAGTAGATAAATATTGCTTCTGCAGGTTTTTTATAGATATCTTTACTAATAATTCTTGAACCACTTATAACACTAGAAGCATTTGAAAATCCAAATTGTACTTTTTGACCCTCTTTTAAAGGAGCAGCAAAGATAATGTTGTCATCTGAAATTCCCATAGGAGTTCTTGCAACAATAGTTTCACCCTCTTTAAATAGAAGTTGAAAGTTAGAGAGTTCTGCTGTACCGTCTTCAAATATATGCTCACCAAGATAGCGTTTAAAGATAGTTATTGCATTCTCATTGTCAATCTCTTTGAGAAGATTTGCTTCAGCTGATGTAATTGTAAATTCTTTACCAATAGGTGTCCAGTTTAAGTTGTATCTATTGTCAGCAAAAAGTTTTTTTCCTGAAAAAGAGACAGCAACTGCACCCTCTTTAAATATCTTTTTACCTAAAAATATGTAAGTCTTTTCTAGTAAAAAATTGTCTCCTGCAAGACCTCCAGCAATGATGAGTTCTGGAGAATTTTGTTTGATACCTCTAATAAAACCTTCATAATCATCTCCTGTTAAACCTTCACTAAGTACAACAGCAGCTTTTGTATTTTTAGAATTAATATTTTGAGATAAGTTCTCACCAGATTTTTTAGTAATTTTTTTAACATAAGTTGATTTGAGTTTAGTTTTTTTAAAGAGCGTTAAACTAATGATAGTTGAGTCATTATACATCTTAGCATGAGAAATTTCACCAGCAGTTGTAGTTCCTATAACTATAGCAGAAGGAAAATCTTTCTCTATCTCTTTTAAAAGTTTTTGAATATCATTTTTATTTTTTAATGAAGTAAAAATTTGAATAAGAGAAGATGTATATCTCTTATTTTGAGATGCTTTAATAGCCTTCTTATACTCTTTTGTTTGGGATAGAGAGAATGATAAATGCTTCATACTTTTGCCTTTAACTGTATTGTTTAACTAAATTGTTGAGAGTTGTTTCATCTAATGCACCAGAAGCTCTATGAACTTCTTTACCTTCTTTAAATATGATAATAGTAGGAATACTTCTAATCGAAAATCTAGCTCCTAAATTCTGTTCATCTTCAGTGTTTACCTTTACAAAGAGTGTTTTTAGTGGAAAGTTTTTAGCAGATTTTTCAAAGTTTGGTCCCATCATTTTACATGGACCACACCATGGAGCCCAAAAATCTACAATAACTGGAATATCACTATTTACTACTACTTCATCAAAGTTGGCGTTTGTTAGTTCTATAGGTTTTGTATGGAGTAACGAATTTTTACATTTACCACAGTTTGCTTTTTTGTAAGACTCTTTTTGTGGTACATTGTTTACACTAAGACAGTGGGGGCAGATTACTCGCATTTTTTTCCTTTAGTAGCTTATATGGTAGCTCTAGTAAAGTATATGTTTTATCATCTTTAGAGCTCATTGTTATTTGACCTTTAAGATGTTGGCTTACTATTGTATGACACATATACAAACCTAATCCTGTACTATTTTTGCTTTTTGTAGAGAAGTAAGGTTCAAAGACTTTTCTTAATGTCCCCTTGTCAATACCACCTGCATTATCTTCTAGCAAGATAGATATATGAGACTCTTTCTCTACTACTTTTACAAAAATTCTTTTGTTAGGAATATCTTTTGTAGAAAAAGCATCTATAGAATTTTTTAGTATATTTATTATACTTTGAAGTAGCTCATTTTTATAGGTTTTTATAACTATATCTGCATTAATTTCTATTTTGTATTCAATACTACACTTATCCATCTCTTCTTTTAGAAAAAAGATTGAGTTATTGAAGAGAAAAAATAGATTTACTTCTATTGAGAGTTTATTTGGTTTAAAATAGTCTCTAAAGTCGTCGATAGTATCAGAGAGATATTTACTTGTATTTTGTATCTTTTCAAAGGCTTCATTGATATTTTCTTCTTTGAGGGTATTTAGCTCTTGTTTTACTTTTAGTGTTGCCATTATGGTGTTTATTAAGGAGAGAGGTTGTCTCCATTGATGAGCAATCATTGCTACCATCTCTCCCATTGCTGAACTACGTGAAGAGGCTAGAATTTTTTCTTGGCTTTTAGCTAAATACTTTGCATCTGTTATATCTTCTCTAAAAAGAATAAATCCTATATGTTTTCCTTTTGCACTAAACTCAGGGATAAGAGTACTCTTAAAATAGATTCTTTGTCCATGCGCACTTAGTGTTCTCTCCTCAAACTCTAAAACTTTTAACTCTTGTGTAGCTTTTAGGAGTTCTCCTTGTAACTTCTTTGTCATATTGTATTTTTCTTGTAAAAGAAAATTTTGATTTATTAACTCTTCCTTATTGTAATGAAGAAGCTGTAGTAATGCCTGAGATATCTCGATAATCTTTAATTTAGGGTTACATTTTAGTACAAGTACTTTTTTGTCTATAGTGTCTCGTTCTCTTATAAGCTCAGAATTTAACTCTTGAATAGTCTCTATATTGGCTTTTAAAAGAGTAGTTGTGTTAGCCATTATTGTCTGGTCTGTTAGTACAAGTAGTACTAGATTACTCTCTTCGTCTAAAGGAGTTATACTAACATCTTGTTGCATATATTTAAAATGAGTATGTTTAGTTTTATCTGTTTTAAGAGGTATAATGTAGTGAATTTCGTTTGCTTTGTATGTGCTTGGTATCTTAAGTTCTAAGGTGGTTTTTATTTTTTCTTTGAGAGATTGTGTGTCGATAGAAAAGAAAGAATCGAGTTTTTTGTTAAGTATTTTAGACTCGGTAATGCCACTATAGTTTTGCAACCATCTGTTATAGTGGTAAACATAAAGATCTTTATCTAAAACTAAAATTCCATTATCTATACTGGAAATTAGTTTTTTAGATATATCGAGGTAATTGACTACTCTTCCTTAAAAGATTGTATGCTTTCTGCCATACCAAAGTCAAAATGTTTTTTAGGTTCAAGAATAACTTGTGCAAGTTTATTATTGTCATGATTGACTATAATAGGTGCTAAAAAGTTGATTGTAGATTTTTCAATAGGCTTTTGGATAATTAAAATATTGTAAACGCTAATAGTTGATTTTTCATCTATTTCAAGGAGTATTTTAATATCTGATGGAATATCAAATGAATACTCTCTTAAGGCATAAGGATTTACTATCGTAAAAGATACATTACTATCTTGTGTATCTTGAAGTGTAGCAAAAAGCTCATCTAGTTTAACTATGTCTACTTCGTGAGTATCAGGAAAACCTAATAACTCTCCTCTAACATCATAACTCATTTTCAATCCTTTTAGAAAGTTCCTTGAACATATCTTAAACTAGAAGATATGATATACAAAGGAGCACTCTTTATTGTTGATATATTATAGCACTCTCCAACAGCAAAAGCAAATGAATTTTCATCTTTAATAAGGCTCACACCATCACTCATATCTAAAAAACTGATTTGATTGTTCTCTAGTAGTCTAGCATCTGTTATAGTGTTAAAGTCTAAGGTAAGTGTTATCCAGTCATGATCTCTTGCTGCATCTTGTACAGCAAAAGTCAATTTTATGTTGAGAGGAGAAAGAATTTCTAAAGAGCGAAAATCTGCATCTTTGAAGTTGTTAAAGCGTGTTAAGTCTAACTCTATTGACAACCAACACACTCCATACTTCTATCTTCTACATCTCCAGCAACTTCTGGTGATTGAGAACGAAGGTAGTAAGTTGATTTAAGTCCTAGTTTCCAAGCAAGCATATATATTTCGTTTAGGTAGCGTCCACTAGCCTTATCTAAAGTAATAAATATGTTAAGAGATTGCCCTTGATCTATCCATTTTTGGCGTATTGCAGCAGCTTTTATGAGAACTGTTTGATTTAGGTCATATGCTGGAGTATAGTAGCTCCAAGTCTCAGCTGAGAGTTTAGGAACAACAACTGGAATAAGACCAGAGAGATTCTCTTCAAACCATTTACGTTTAAATACAGGTTCTATAGCTTGAGTTGTTCCTGTAAGTATAGAGATAGAACTAGTAGGTGCAACAGCCATCAGGTAACCATTTCTCATTCCCTGTTTTTGTACCTTAGCACGAAGTTCATCCCACTCATAAGTTGAAGCAAAGAGACCACCACGATCTACAAGGTTAACAACTTCAGCATTTGCATGGTCTTGAGGCATAATACCTCTACTCCATTTACTCCCTTCAAAATCAGGATAAGAGCCTTTCTCTTTTGCTAAGTCTGATGAAGAGGAGATAGTGTTATAACAAACAGCTTCCATAATTTCATCTATTTTGTCAAAATGTTCTTGTGTTCCCCACATAATCCCAGCTTCAGCTAGCATCTGAGCTTCACCCATAACACCTAAACCTATAGAACGAGATTTCATGTTAGTTCGTTTTACTTTTTCTACAGGATAAAAGTTTAAATCTATAACATTGTCCAAACATCTAACAGCTGTTGGTACGATACGATTTATATCCTCTTTAGTATTGATACGAGAGAGGTTAACTGATGCAAGGTTACAAACAGCAGTAGAGCCATCTATCTTCTCTTTTTCAACTATGAAGATTGGAAGACCACCAAGAGAATCTAGTGCTGTCACTTTTTTAGCTGGTTTACTTATGCCACTATCTACTGTTACTATTTCATTTTCTTCATAACTAACACTATCACCATTTTCAAAAACAAATTTTATCTTGTAGTGGTTAGGACTAGTATTTTGAAAAATCTCTGTACAAAGATTTGAACTACGTATAACACCAACATGGTCATTAGGATTTGCACGGTTAGCATTATCTTTAAAACATAAAAATGGACTACCAGTTTCAAAATAAGATGTAAGAATTTTTTTCCAGAGATCTTTTGCTTTTAGCTTATCTTTTATGATTGATTCATCTTGTTCTAACTCTAAGTAGCGTTTGTTAAACTCATCTCCATATAGAGTAGAGAGTTCTCTAACATCATAAGGATCGAAAAGTGTCCAGATAGCATCCTCTTGAACTCTCTGCATAAAGAGGTCATTAAGCCAGAGTGATGGGAAAAGGTCATGTGCTCGTCTACGCTCTTCACCTGAGTTTTTCTTTAAATCTAAGAAGCCATTTATATCAATATGCCATGGCTCAAGGTAAACAGCAATAGCACCTTTTCGTGTTCCTAGTTGGTCAACTGCAACAGCTATATCATTTGTAATTTTTAAAAATGGAACAGTTCCACCTGCTGCATTTTTATGACCATCAATATATGATCCCATTGAACGCACTTGTGTCCAGTCCCAACCTATACCACCACCAAACTTAGAAAGCATTGCCATCTCTTGGTAAGCATCAAAAATACCTTCTATATTGTCAGGAGTTGAACCTATATAACAAGATGAAAGTTGGTGTCTTGTAGTTCTAGCGTTTGAGAGAGTGGGTGTTGCAAGCATAACTTCAAACTGACTTATCATATTGTAAAATTTGATAGCCCACTCTTGACGGTTTTCTTCACGTTGTGCTAAGAACATAGAGATAGCCATAAACATATGTTGAGGAAGTTCTATAGGACTTCCATCACTATCTTTTATAAGGTATCTGTCATAAAGAGTTTTTACTCCAAGATAGTTAAACTGAAAATCTCTTTCAGGAACTAAATGCTTTTCAAGTTCATCAAGGTCATACATCTCTTTTAAACCTAAGAGTATGCGATCCTCTTTCTCTCCTCTAAGAAAGTACTTCTCTAAAGAACCGTAACCAGTAAAGCCATTTACTTGATGGTAAAGATTAAAGATGAAAAGTCGTGAGGCAACAAAAGTCCAGTTAGGAGCATCTATGTCTATCTTATCTACAGCTGTTTTTATAAGTGTTTCTTGAATCTCTTTAGATGTAATACCATCACGAAAATGAATCTGTGCATCTACTTCTAGTTCACTTTGACTTACTTGAGATAAACCTTTTACAGCAGCCGAAGTGTATTTTTGAATTTTAGAAATATCTAGTGGTTCTGTGCGTCCATTTCTTTTTATAACTGTTATCATATAGTTGTTTCCTATTTTCTATTATAAACCTTTCGTATAGTTATTTTTGTAGAATAAATATGCGAAAAGTTACTTGAAAAGTTAAGTGATTTTAGCGAAAAAATATTGAGTATAAATTTAAATTTGAGTAAAATTTATATATTTGTAGCAGTTCTTTCAAGGAGATATAGAGAGTTTCTAAAAGTACTTTAGAAACTCACTTTATACTCACTATTTGAAGACTCTTTTGAAAATATTATCTACATTTTTAGTGTAATAATCATAGTTAAAACATTCACGAATTTGCTCTTCGCTTAAAGACTCTCTTAATTCATCATCTGCAAGTAAATGGTTAAGATAAAGTGACTCACCATTTTCATTTGTAGTTGGACGACCACCTTGTATCTCTTCCCAAACTTTCATAGCATTTCTTTGAACGATACGGTATGCATCTTCACGAGAAACACCTTTAAGTGGAAGTTCTAGTAAAACACGTTGAGAGAAAACTAGCCCACCAGTTAGGTTAAGGTTTTTCATCATGTTTTCAGGGAATACTGTAAGGTTTGCTATAACGTTATTCATACGGTGAAGCATAAAATCCATAGTGATGAAAGCATCAGGTAACCAAAAACGCTCATTTGATGAGTGAGAAATGTCACGCTCATGCCATAGTGCAACATTTTCCATAGCAGGTGCAGCGTAAGCTCTAATAGTACGTGCTAAACCTGTAATGTTTTCTGTAAGGATAGGGTTACGCTTATGTGGCATAGCTGAACTTCCTTTTTGACCTTTTGCGAAGAACTCTTCAGCTTCATATACTTCTGTACGCTGAAGGTGTCTTACTTGAACAGCAAATTTTTCAACTGAAGAAGCAAGAAGTGCTAAAGCAGATGCTAGTCTTGCATAACGATCACGGTGAACAACTTGGTTAGATACTGGCTCTGGTTTAAGACCAAGTTCTTCCATAGCATACTCTTCAAGTTCAAGTGGTGCATGTGCAAAGTTACCCATAGCTCCTGAGATTTGACCAACTGCGATTACTTCCATAGTCTGTTCAAGGTTTACTAGGTGACGAGCTACTTCATCATACCAAACAGCAAGTGTAAGACCGAAAGTGATAGGCTCACCATGAATACCATGAGAACGACCAACCATAAGAGTCATCTTATGCTCCTCAGCTCTCTTTTTGATAGATTCCATAAGCATTTTTACATCAGCTATAACAATGTTAAGTGAATCTCTCATCTGAATTGCAACACCAGTATCAACTGCATCTGAAGAAGTCATACCATAGTGAAACCATCTTGACTCATCACCAAGGCTTTCAGATACACTTGTGTTAAAAGCGATTAGGTCATGTTTAGTTACAGCTTCTATCTCTTCTATACGTTCAACTGAAAAGCTAGCATTTTTAACAATCTTATCTGCATCCTCTTGAGGAATTTTTCCAAGTTTAGCCCAAGCTTTTACAGCTGCCTTTTCTACTTCAAGCCATGCTGCATATCTTGCATGTTGTGTCCATTTCTCTGCCATCTCAGGACGTGAATATCTTTCTACCATTTTATACCTTTATATTTTAATTATTTATTTAAACACTTATGTGCTCTTCGTTCGCAATTACGCTAAAATTTGCCTTATTAAAAGTTTTGTATTTTACTTAATTATTGATAATAAACCAATTAAACGCCAAAGGACTTCCATTGCCATTTGTAAAAAATAAATATTTTGTAGAGAAAAAACAGAGAGCAGTTTTTTATATTGTAAATGAACTTGGGTATACACAGAGAGAGGCTCAGCGTTTTATCTCTAAAGGTAGAGTCTTGGTTAATGGTGAAAAAATGGTGAAAACGGCAGGTGAAATAGAAGGTGAAATAGAGTTTATTCATTTTGAACCTATCACTAAAGGTTTAAAACCTACTTTTCAAGAGAAAGAGTTTGTTGTTTTTGACAAACCGAGTGGTGTTTTAATTCATCCTCAAACGAAAAGAACACCCTACTCTCTTATAGATGAGTTAAAGTATCAATTTGGAAGAGATGCAAATATAGCTCATAGGATAGACCAAGAGACTAGTGGTTTAGTTCTATGTGCAAAAAATAAGATTAGTGAACGCGATATAAAAATGATGTTTCAAGAACGAGAAATGAAAAAAAAGTATATAGCAATGGTTCATGGGGAGTTTAAAGAGGAGTTAGTTGTTGAAGAACCCCTACTCCGTTCCCAAGACCAGAGTTCGGCTATGGTACGAATGATAGTGAAAGTTGATAAAGAAGGCAAGGCATCTAAAACTACTTTTAAACCTTTAAAATATTTTCCTGAAAGAGATATGACACTTATAGAGTGCTCACCACATACGGGAAGACAGCATCAGATAAGAGTGCATTTGTTTCACGTGAAACATACTATAGTTGGTGATCCTATTTATGGTCAATCGAATGATAATCTAGTCAAATTCCTAGATAAGGTACTCTCACCTTTAGAGAGAATAAATAATGGTGGTGCATCACGTTTACTTCTTCACGCATCTGAACTGGCGTTTGAGCTATATGGTGAAAACTACAACATAAAGAGTGATATTGATTTTGAGAAGGTCTGTTTAGATTCTATGAGTGTGAATAACTTTTTATAGATTTCTGTATCATATAGATTTGGAGAGTATTTTCTACTCACTAGTGAGTAAATCCCTATAATAGGTACTAGAATAAGAGAATATCAGATAATTAAGTAAAATTTTATATAAAATAATTCTTAAATAAAGAGTAAATTTTAAATTTATCTTTCAAATATTGTTATTTTATTCACATATTAGAACAATGTGTGAATAATAGTGAAAATAAAGGGAAGAATTAAAATTGGGGATTTATTTGTTATCTATTTATAAGATTAGTAGGGTATTATTACACTCATAAACGACTTCCCTGGTGTGTTGGTCGTTTACTTCTTTTTAGGCTTTAAACGCCGTTATATCTCTTGATTATTTTTTTAACACGACCTCTTAAATTTCTAAGTGCATCAGAACTTGTTTTCCCATCAGCAGTTAAATTTTCAAAATCTTCACCTAGTTGAGCTTTAGCCATCCAACCTATTTTGTTATGGTATTTGATACCTACAAATTGAACATCACCAAAGTGACCTTTACATAGTTTATATACTTCTTTGATTCTATCTGAGTCTGTCTTTTCAGCCATTTGTTAATTCCTTATTGTTAATTTTATTTTAAAGTCTACCATATTTTCGGTTTCATTAGGGTTACAAAGCTTATTTTTCTTCATCTTCTTTGAGTGCATCATATAAAAACCAACCAACACTACTTGCAAAAACTACAGTTAATAATATCACTTCTGCTATATCTACACCACTCATTAATTATCCTTATCTGTTTTTTCTTTAAGCTGACCACAAGCAGCACTAATATCTATACCTTTTGAATCACGTATCGTACACAAAAGACCATGATTTACAAGGTACTCTTGAAATGCTACCATATCAGCCCTCGTTGGTCGTTTATAGTCTGTTCCAGGATAGGGATTAAAGAAGATAAGATTTACTTTTGCTTTAATATCTGTTAGTAGTTTTACTAACTTTTTAGCACTTGCTATGTCGTCATTTTTATCTTTTATAACAAGATACTCAAACATAACACGTTTGCGTGTGTCTATGGGAAAACGTTTTACTGCTTCTATAATAGAATCAATATTGTGTGCTTTGTTCATAGGAATAAGCTCTGAACGTAGTTCATCATCAACTGCATGAAGAGATATAGCGATGTGAACACCTAAATCCATCTCTCCTAGTCTATCTATCTTCGTACTTAAACCACTTGTTGAGACAGTTTGGCGTTTGCCACCGATGCAAAGTCCATCATCTTCTTTAAATATTTCTATGGCTTTTGCCAAGTTATTTAAGTTGTCAAGAGGTTCACCCATACCCATATAAACTATGTTTATTTTACGGTTATGTTTGTGGTTGTTATCACTTTTGAGTGTAACAACTTGCGCTACAATCTCTCCTGCACTTAAGTCTCTTGTAAAACCACCTTTTGCTGTTAGACAAAAAGTACACCCTACTTTGCATCCAACTTGTGTTGAAACACAGATAGTATATCTTGCTTCTTGACAAACATTTCCTGACTCATCGAGTTGTTCATCTTTCATCTTTAACCAAACAGCTTCCATTGTTTTACCATCTTGCATCTCTAAAAGATACTTGATAGTTCCATCACTGGACTCCTCTTTTTGGACTATTTTTAAAGGATTTACTAGATGGCTTTTTGCTAACTCTTCTTTAAGACTCTTAGGAATATTTTTCATAGCATCGTAACTATCTGCATACTGATGATAGAGCCAACCATAAATCTGTTTTGCTCTAAACGCTGGTTTTACTATGGCTTGTAACTCTTTAAGAGTATAGTCCATTAATGAAGATTTTAATTCATTCATTTGCTTGTTAGTTCCTTTATACGTTTTTTAACATGCTCTTCTAAAAGCTCTTTAGCTTTGTCATGGTTTTGTAGAAAATCTTGATGAGCGTTAGTGTTAGTGTAGTTAGTTATGCAAAAAACTCCACCTGCAGGAATGTCAAACTCTTGAGCTATCTTTAAAAGTGCAAAAAATTCCATATTTTCTATTCCAACTCCAAACTTTAAAAAGTTTTTTGAAATCTCTGCATTTGTACTTATGTAGTTAGAAGAGTTTACGACTATATCTTTTACGTTAGTTGTGTTAGTAGTTACTACATTGTCTAAAGGGGTATAAGCATCATTTGAGAGAAATGCAAGCTCTATGTTAGCTGCTGTTTTACTCTCTACTATATCAAATATTTTAGCATCACCATAGCTTCCTGCAGTTCCTACAAAAAGTAAAAATTCAGGTTTATCAAAAAGGCATAAACGAGTAAGATTCATAGAAATTTCTATCATTCCTATTCCCATAGGTTGAGCGAAATCAAATGTTTCATTATTCCCAGCACATATTATCATACTAAAGTCTCACAGGAATTTTTTCATCATGCAAGTAGCGTTTGAGATCCATAATATCTATCTCTTTATAGTGAAAGATACTTGCTGCAAGTGCAGCATCTGCACCACACTCAAATGCATCCTTTATATGTTCCATTGTCCCTGCTCCACCACTCGCAATAACGGGAACATTTACAGCCTTGCTTATCTGCTCTGTGATGTTTAGTTCAAATCCAGCCTTCGTTCCATCGGCATCCATTGAAGTAAGAAGTATCTCCCCTGCTCCACGATCTACTACTTCTTTTGCCCACTCTACAGCATCAAGACCAGTATCTACACGACCACCATTTAAAAAGACATGATAGCTTCCCGATTCTGTGCGTTTAACATCTATAGCAGTAACTATACACTGAGAACCAAAACGTTTTGCACCTTCATTTATAAGTTCTGGGCGTTTAATAGCGGCTGAGTTTACACTGACTTTATCGCAACCAACATTTAAAAGTTTATAGATATCATCTACTTTACGAATACCACCACCAACGGTAAGTGGTATAAATATCTCACGAGCAACTTGTGCTACTATATCAACAATAGTATCTCTGTTATCTGATGAAGCTGTGATATCTAAAAATGTTAGTTCATCAGCTCCTTCTTCGTTGTAACGACGTGCAACTTCAACAGGATCACCTGCATCTTTAAGTCCAACAAAGTTAACACCTTTTACAACTCGACCATCTTTTACATCAAGACAAGGAATGATTCTTTTTGCGAAATAATTCATACTACTTATACCTTAGTTTATATAGATGCAATTATACAGCAATACTCTTAATGATGGGCAAAAAAAGAGCTACAAGATGTTTCACGTGAAACATCAACACTATTATTAATATTTAAAGTATAATTAATTTTAATACTTAACTATTTTTTGATAAAGAGTGTAGTATAATAAAATTTAATAATTTGAAGGAATATTATAGATGAATAAAGAAGAAGTTATATCACATTTAAGAGCAGCAAAATCAGCTCATATAAAATGGTTGCAAAAAGCTAAACTCTTGATAAATGGACTTGAAATTGAAGAAGATGCTATTCCTGTAAATTCAACAGAGTGTAATTTTGGAAAATGGTTTTACAGTAATGGCCAGATTTTAAATGGACTTTCAAATAATCCAATTGAGTGTATGAATAGTATAGAACAACTTCATTTTGATTTACATGATGTCTATATGAAAATCTTTACAGTCTATTTTACAAATAAAAAACAGAGTGGATTTTTTGCTAAACTTTTTAAGCTAAAACGTAAAAGAATATCTGAGAAAGAACATGCCATGGCAGAGAGTTACTATGATGAAATGGAAAAAATTTCTACACTTCTACTTGAAAATATAAATAAGCTAGAAAGACGACTTATCGCTGTAAGTGATGAGAAGATTAAAGCTTTAGTCTAAAAAATATCTATATATATATCTTCTGTTACCTTTATATAAGGTAACTTACTATAGACTCACAGTTATGAATACACAAAAAGTTGTGGCAAAGAAGAAGTTTGGACAAAACTTTCTCAAAGACCAATCAGTTTTAAGAAAAATCGTCGAAGCGATGCCCAAAAACGAGCATAAACTCGTGGAAATTGGGCCTGGCTTAGGTGATTTAACTAAATTTTTAGTTGATGTCAGAAGTGTAGAAGCTTTTGAGGTAGATACCGACTTGTGTAAACTGTTACAAAATACCTTCGAAAAAGAGATCGCTACCAAGCGACTCCACATAAACTGTGGGGATGTTTTACAAGCTTGGCAGAGTACTTTAGTGGATGAACCGTATGACTTAGTGGCAAACTTGCCCTACTACATAGCTACGAACATCATACTTAAAGCCCTCGCAGATCCAATGTGTAAGAATATTTTAGTAATGGTACAGTTAGAAGTTGCAGAGAAGTTTTGTGCGACTGCTGGTGAAAAAGTATTTGGAAGTTTAGGCATTATTGCTCAGACTGTAGGAACTGCGACAATAGTTACAAAAGTTCCTCCAACGGCGTTTGATCCACAGCCAAAAGTAGACTCCGCTGTTTTTCTCATACAAAAAAATACTGATAGATCTGATAAAGAGTTTGAGGACATGCTTAGAGTTGCATTTACGCAACCTCGTAAGACTCTTATGAAAAATCTTTCACAAAAGTATGATAAACCAACTCTAATTGAAGCTTTTGAAAAACTAGAGCTTATAGCAACGATTCGCCCTCATCAAGTTAGCACTCAGGACTATCACCAACTCTATAAAATAATATAAAATAAAAAGGAGTTTGGATGGCAGAAGAAAATAAGGGGACTACAACTCAAGCAGTTCCACATACACAAGCTAAACAAAACACACAAGCAAAAGAGACAACTCAGTCAAATGAGAATACTCAGGCAAAATCTAATTCTAATGATACGGCAAATCGTAAACCTAATCATAATAATAGAAACAGAAATAACAATCAAAATAAACAAGATGGTGATAAACCAAAATCAAATAACAATAGAAATAATAATGCTTCTCGCAATGCTAATTCTAATAATAAAAACAAAAATCGTAATCGTCATCGTAGACAACCTACACCAGTTGATGAAAATCTTAAATCTTTTGTTGCAAAAAATCAAGAAGAGCACAAGCAGAGACTTAATCCTCACTATAAACTAGACTTAAATTCAAAAGCAAAAATCCGTATCACTCCACTTGGTGGACTTGGTGAAATCGGTGGAAATATTATGGTTTTTGAAACTGAAAAAGAAGCTATCTTAGTTGATGTTGGTATGAGTTTCCCTGATGAAACAATGCACGGTGTTGATATTTTAATCCCTGATTTTGCATACTTACGTGAGATAAGAAGTAAAATAGTTGGTGTTGTTATCACTCACGCTCACGAAGATCACATAGGTGCTATGCCTTATCTATATAAAGAGATGCAGTTTCCTATCTATGGTACACCACTTCCTTTAGCTATGATTGGTAATAAATTTGATGAACACCACATCAAAGAGCATAGAAAGTATTTTAACCCTATCGTTAAACGCCAGAAGATTAAAATAGGAAATGATTTTGAAGTTGAGTGGATGCATATGACTCACTCTATCCTTGATTCTTCTTCTGTAGCAATTACTACTGATGCCGGTACTGTGATTCACACGGGTGACTTTAAGATAGATTATACTCCTGTTGATGGTTATACTACTGATATTCATCGTCTTGCTGCTTATGGTGAAAAAGGAGTTCTTTGTCTTTTAAGTGACTCTACAAATTCACATAACCCTATTGCAACTGGTTCTGAGTTAAGTGTAGCTCCTGCACTGGATAGAATCTTTTCAAAAGCAGAAGGTCGTGTACTTCTTTCTACTTTTAGCTCAAACATTCACCGTGTACAACAAGCTATCCAATATGGTATTAAGTATGGTCGTAAAATCTGTGTAATTGGGCGTTCAATGGAACGTAATATAGAAATTGCAATGCAGTATGATTATGTACGTTTTCCTAAAAATATCTTTATCGATGCAGATGAAGTAAACCGTTATGAAGATAAAGAAGTTCTTATTGTTACAACTGGTTCACAAGGTGAAGCAAATTCAGCATTATTTAGAATGAGTATTGGTGAGCATAGACATATTAAAATCAAACCAAATGATTTAATTGTTCTTTCTTCTCGTGCTATTCCTGGAAATGAGGGAAGTATCTCTGGTATGTTAAATCATCTTCAGCGTGCTGGTGCAAGAATAGAGATGAGCAAAGATATACACGTATCTGGTCATGCTTCTATTGAAGAGCAAAAACTTATGTTACGTCTTGTAAATCCTAAGTTCTTTTTACCTGTTCACGGTGAGTATAACCATGTTATGAAACATCGTGAAACTGGTATGATGTGTGGAGTTCCTGAGAGAAATATTCTACTTATGACAGATGGTGAGCAGATAGAAGTTGCACCAAAATATATGAGAAAAGTAAAAACAGTTAAAACTGGTAAAACTTACATTGACAATCAAAATAACCATAAGATAGAAGATGACATCATTTTAGATCGTCAAAAACTTGCATCAGATGGTGTTGTTATGTTAGTAGCTGAAGTAAGTGAGCAGAACTCTAAAATGCTTTCTAAGCCAAAAGTTACTACTTTTGGAATTGTTCCAGATAGAATGGATAAAGCATTTGCTAAAGAGATGGAAGATATTTTAGAGATATTTTTAACAAACATCAAACCAGGACTTATTGAAAATTCACGTGCATTAGAAAATGATATTCGTCAAGTTGTTCGTAAACATATTTTCAGAAAAATGAAGAAATATCCTCTTATTGTTCCTCATATTTTAGTTCACTAAAAGAACTAAATTTAAGTTAAGAAACTATTATATATATTATAATTTTTTCTTAACTCTTTTTTAACTAATATTATGTTTTAATTCCGTATTATAAATATAAGGAAACTAAATATGACGAAAACTACATTAATGGAAAAATATCCTCTACTCTCTTTAGAAATATCAAAAAATAATACAAACTATAAAAATGCTTTAGAAATAATTGAGTATTTTAAAAATAAAATTGATAATGATAAAATAGCAAAATATATAGCTACATTTAATCACTATGAACATACTCAAAGCTTAGGTGAAGAGGGTACTGTAGACGCATCAATTGTAGATGCTCAAAATATCATATTTTGCTTTGGTAAAAATCTTTCAAATGCAATGTTACTCGCTGTAAGACCAAGAAGTATAGGTGTTGTAGAGTATGAAGATAAGTTTATTATCTCTTTTATGGAAGCACCAATGGCACCTATGAGTGATAAAATGGAGATGTGGGTAAAAGAATTAAGCAAATAATTGATACTCTTACACTAATAAAACTCCAAAGGCTTAGTGGTGTCACAAAAAAATATAGAATTTGAAAATGCAGTAAAAAGTATGATGGCATATGTTGGAGAAGATTCGACTCGTGAGGGTCTTCTTGAAACGCCAAAGAGAGTTAGAAAAGCTTATGAATTTATCTATGGTGGATATAAAGAAGATCCAAAAGAGATTTTAAATAAGGCTCTTTTTACCTCTTCAAATGATGAAATGGTACTTATTAAAGATATAGAGTTTTACTCTACTTGTGAGCATCATCTTCTTCCTATCATTGGACGTGTTCATGTGGCATATATTCCAGATGGTAAGGTAGTAGGTCTTTCAAAAATTCCTCGTGTAGTAAATGTATTTGCTCGTCGTATGCAGATTCAAGAACAGCTTACAGAACAGATTGCAGATGCTATTATGGATACTATTGCACCTAAAGGTGTAGCTGTTGTTATACAAGCACGTCATATGTGTATGGAGATGAGAGGAGTAGAAAAGATAAACTCTACAACTACCTCTTCAGCACTAAGAGGACTTTTCAAAAAAGATGAAAAAACTCGCAGTGAATTCTTTTCACTCATAAACTCTCCAACTGGTACTAGATACTAACTAGATGCCCTTTTCTTCACTAAAAGATAAACTCTCATCAAAAAAATACTCAGTATCATTTGGTGAAGTTGTTAAGATAAATGCAACAATCATTACTGCAACAGGTCTAAATGTCAGTATAAGTGACATGGTAAAGATAGTATCAAATGAGTCAGATTTAGAGACTATAGGTATGGTTACCGAGATAGATGGGCCTACTTTTTTTATAACACCTTTTTCATTTGTAGAAGGATTCCGTTCTGGAGATAGAGTTTTTTTAGATTCTACGGGTTTAAATATTCCAGTAGGTGATGCTCTTCTTGGTCGTGTAGTTGACCCCTTTATGCGACCGATTGACTCTAAAGGAGTAGTAAATACCTCTAAGTTTTCTCCTATAATTAAAGCTCCTATAGCTGCCATGAAACGCGGAATGATAGATGAAGTTTTTAGTGTTGGAGTAAAAAGTATAGATGGTCTTCTCTCTTGTGGTAAAGGACAAAAACTCGGAATTTTTGCAGGTTCAGGAGTTGGTAAATCTACCTTAATGGGAATGATTGTTAGAGGAAGTGATGCACCAATAAAGGTAGTAGCTCTTATTGGAGAGCGTGGTCGAGAAGTTCCTGAATTTATAGAGAAAAATCTTGGTGGAGACTTAACAAATACAGTTATTATTGTTGCAACATCTGATGACTCACCTCTTATGAGAAAGTATGGAGCTTTTGCTGCTATGAGTGTGGCTGAGTTTTTTAAAGACCAAGGTCTTGATGTTCTCTTTATTATGGATTCAGTAACTCGTTTTGCTATGGCTCAACGTGAAATAGGTCTGGCACTAGGTGAACCACCAACTTCTAAGGGATATCCACCATCATCACTTACTCTTTTACCACAACTAATGGAACGTGCTGGAAAAGAGGAGGGAAAAGGAAGTATTACAGCTTTTTTTACAGTTCTGATAGAAGGTGATGATATGAGTGATCCTATTGCTGATCAGTCTCGTTCTATTTTAGATGGGCATATCGTACTTTCTCGAGAGATGACAGACTTTGGAATCTATCCTCCTGTGCATATCCTCAATTCAGCTTCTCGTGTTATGAATGATATTATTTCAAAAGAACATATACAAGCTGTTATGAAATTTCGTAGACTCTATACCTTACTTAAAGAGAATGAAACTCTTATTCGGATTGGTGCATATACAAAAGGAACAGATCGAGAACTAGATGAAGCTATAGACAAAAAAGAAGCTATGCAGAAGTTTATTTCACAGAGTTCTGTAGAGATAGAGAGTTTTGAAAATAGTTCACAAAGTTTAATATCCTTAATGGATGTAAATTTAGCTAATCCATAATAAGTTTTGAATTAAGCCAGTTATCTCTTGATAATCTTTTTGTCTGCTTAAGTGTTATTGCTAAACTTCTTTGAGAATTTTGTTTAAAAGTTCGCATGATAAGTTGAAGTTCACTATCATCACCAAAAATATCTATATATGAATAGATAATATTTTCTGCACTTTTAAAAGATTGTTTTGCCATTAAGCCTTTTATCTTTATGTGAAAACTTAAGCGCAGTAAATCTCCAATTTTATCAACTCTTGTTTTGACTTTAATAAGTTCTTTAAGAGTAAGTTTAATATTTTTAATATCACCTTTGAGGGCAAACTCTTCACAACTACTCATAAGTTTACTCCAATGTTTCTCAAGTAGTACAACTAATTCTACAGAGTCTAGTGCATCTGAGCTATCAAGTATCTCATAACAAGATACAAAATCTTCATCTTCATAACTTTTTTTTAACTTTTTCAAAAGTTTAGTGTCATTGTAAAGTATCTGCAATTCATTTTGTATACTAGGAGCATTTATATATTTTTTTATACTAGAGAGGGCTTCCTCATCTTCAGCATTATTAATAAGTTTACGGATTTTTTCTATATCAGCTCTTATCTCTTTTTGTAACAAAATATAATTTGGTATATCTTTAAACTCAGGATTGTTTTCTACTAAAGTATCAATAATGCTATAATCTTTCTCATTTATCGCTTTTAAAAATCTTATAAACTCTTTATTTTGTTTAAGAACAAGCTTTAGCATAGGTTTTTTTGAAGCTACAGTAGCATAAATACTTAAGACCTCTTTTGCTATATCTTCTCTTCCAATAAGTATCTGTTTTTGTGCAAATGTGAAACTCTCTTTAAAAGTATCTTCCATTTTTTTAAACTGTTTTGTATATTTTAAAGAAGGATGTTTTTCAGCCATAATATAGGCTAAAGAGAATTTATTTTCTAAACATAGGTTTTTAAATCTAGGATAGTGTTCAAAAGCTTTAAAGATAGAGTTGATTTCATCTTTCTTACTTTTTACTTCACTAAACATCTGCATAAGGCGACGAGCCTCTTTTGTATCTAAATTTATAAGTGCTTCTATAGCTTTTTCATAAAGTTTTGTGTACATAACTTCTACACGAGTATGTTCACGAGTTCCTCTTAACATAGGATCTTTTTCTATAAGATTATATGCTTTGTCTAAAGAGTTATGAAGAAGAAAAGATTTGATATGTTCAACAGAGGGAAGTTCTATCTTAAATAATTCTCTATTATTTATAATTGCTAGAAGTACACCACTATTAGATAACCTAATATTTGAAACATTATCATGAAAGCTTAGATAGTTAGTACTCACTATCTTTGCATCAATAATATCTATGAGAATAAGATTTTTAGATTCTGCACTAACCATAATATAGCGTTTATTTTTCATTTGAATAATGGAATTGATATTTGTAAAAGGGGTATTTATATTTTTGATATTTTGGTATTTATGGAGAGAGTGAATAGAAACTATACCAGAAACACTACCACTTACAAGTCTTTTATCATTTAAAAAACATAGAGCATTTATACGAACATTTGATGCTTGAATATTGTAACGATTTGTATATGAATTTATCTTCAGTATAGTAATTACACCACCATAACCACTCACTGCTAAGATGTTTTTATGAAAAGCTATTGCACTTACATAATTGTTGTTAATACGACTTTTTGAATGTGAAATCGCTTGACCAAATGAGCATAAACGTGAAAGATGAGAGCGACCATCATATCGGTACTGCATAACTCTACCATGTTTTCCTCCTGCTATAAGGTACTTTGTATCGGGAACAAAAGATAGTACTTCTATAGCCCCTTCAAAAGTTCTTATAGTTTGGAGTAGATGCTTTGTCTGTGTATTAATTATATAGATTAAATTTGTGTTAGCAAAAGCTAAAAGAGTACCACTTGGATTAAATGCAACTGCAGTTGTTTTTGAACCAAGAAGTTCAATAGAAAGATTTTTTAAAGCACTACAATTCAGATGTGAAAATAGTTTGGCACCATGTATTTTTGTGCTAAACGCCAGAGTATCATTGTTTAGGACTTCAAATGATTTTATCTCTGAGCGAGCTTTGTGGCATAAATGTTTAATAAGCATTCATAAATCTCTTCATAATTTAAATATACTTATTTTACAAGTTTATAGCTTAATAAATCTTATTACAGAGTAGTTGAACATTGACTCTACCGTTAAATTCATTTTTTGCTACACTATAAGAACAGGTGATTTTCCCATCGCAAGGCATTTCATAGACTGTTCTAAATGCTATAATTTCTAATGTTTTTCTTTGGTGTGGGTATTGTCGTATCTCAATACGAGAGTGTGATTTATCTGCACCCATGAGTTTTATGTTTACAACATCTGCATTTTCTATTAAAAATGTAGGTCTAAGGTTAGCCTCTCCAAAAGGTTCAAACTGTTCAAGTAGGTCTAAAAGTTCAAGGTCAATATCATCAGCATTTAAAATACCACTCACTTGAGATGCGGGTATAAAATCATCTTCTGGTATTTTGTTTGCAGAGTTATTTATAGCTTCTTTAAACGCCAAGATGTCCTCTTGTTTCAAACCTAGTCCAGCAGCCATCTTATGTCCACCAAACTTAGTTAAATAAGATTCATTTTCTTTGATAAGTTCATATATACTTACCTCTCCAATACTCCTTGCACTCCCTTTTGCTACACCATCCTCAATGCTCAGTACGATAGCAGGTCTTCCAAACTTGTCAACTAGCCGTGCAGCTACAATACCAACAACACCCTCATGCCAACCCTCTCCACTTACAACTATAACCTTGTCATTTTCATCTACCTGTTCTATGGCTTTTTGTGTTGTCTGTGCTTCTGTCTCTTTGCGTAAATCATTAAGCTGTCCAAGAGTTTCAAACTGATTGTAAGCACTGTTTGTGTCGGTTGCTGTAAAAAAATCAAGGGCGATGGAAGCATCTTCTAAACGCCCAGCAGAGTTAAGTCTTGGTGCAATTTGAAATGCTATATCTTCACTTGTAATGTTACTTTTATTTATAAAATCTCGTATGATGATAGATGAGGGTCTTTGTGAAGTCATGATAAGTGCTAAGCCCCGTTTTACAAGAGTTCTATTTATATCTATAAGAGGCATGATATCAGCGATGATAGCGATAGCTAATATATCTAAAAACTGCATCATATCTATCTGTAATGCTAACTCTTTTTTAACAAGTCCTAAGAGTAACCAAGCTACTTGTGCTCCACAGATCTCTTTAAAAGGGTACTTACACTCTGCTAATTTTGGGTCAACAATGAAGAGAGCATCTGGTAAGATTTCTGAAGGAGTATGATGATCTGTAATGATTAGTTCAATATGGCGTTCTTTACAGATTTTAGCTGCTTCTATGGCTGAGATACCATTGTCAACGGTGATAATCACATCAGCATCTATTCTCTCTAAAACAGTAGGTGAAACACCATATCCATCCTTAAAACGATTTGGAATAATAGCTTCTAAGGGGTAAGGAATTTGCCTAAAAAAATCTACCATAATAGCAGTAGAGCTAACTCCATCTACATCGTAATCTCCAACTAAGCTTATTCTTTTGTTAGCTTTGATTGCATCTGCTATAGCTTTTGCTGCATCGGTGGCGTTTAAAAGAAGTGCAGGATTTGGAATCTGGGAGAGTTTTTTGTCTTCTGATTCAAAACGAGATGAAAGAAGAGTGTAAAGGTCATTTTTTGTAAGTGTTGGTATATTCATAAAAAGGATTATAGACTAAAATATAGAAAAAAGGTAAAAAGTATGTCAAATAGACATACTTTAGCTATGATTATTACTCTGCAGCGATACTAGCTTTTACAAACGCCAGTATAGAAGCATTTGGCGTTTGAAGACGAGATGTAAATTCTGGGTGAAACTGTACACCTAAGAACCAAGGATGACCCTCTATTTCAACAGTCTCTATAAGACCATTTGATTCACCTGTAACTATCATACCCGCACGTTCGAGTTGTTCACGGTAAGCAGGATTTGCTTCATAACGGTGACGATGGCGTTCAAAAATTGTTTTTTCGCCATTGTAAGCTTCACGGATTAAAGAGCCCTCTTTTGTGTCACATGGGTACTCACCTAAACGAAGAGTTCCTCCCATAGGAGACTCATGTGTACGAAGTTGTGCACCACCATTTTGGTCAAGGAAGTTGTCTATTAGATAAACCATAGGGTGTGGAGTGTTTTCGTCAAACTCAATAGAGTTAGCACCCTCTAAACCAAGTACATTTCTAGCATACTCAACAAGTGTAAGTTGCATTCCAAGGCAGATACCAAGATAAGGTATTCTGTTTACACGTGCATACTCAATAGCTTGAATTTTACCTTCAACACCACGATTACCAAAACCACCTGCAACTAGTACAGAATCACAGTTCTCAAGTAGTGTTTTAGCACCTTTTTCTTCTATCTCTTCACTATCTATCCACTCAATTTCAACACGAGTATCTAAGTGTGCTCCACAGTGAATGAGAGACTCTGTAAGTGATTTGTATGCTTCTTTAAGCTCAAGATATTTACCTACAAAACCAACAATAGTTTTACCTTGAGGTTGAACGATTTTCTTAACAAGTGTATCCCATTTTTCCATATCTGGATTTATGTCGCCAAGCTCTAACTCTTTAGCAATAGGCTTTAGAATGTTTTGGCGTAAAAATGTTACTGGAATACTATAAATAGTTGTAGCATCAAGTGCTTCAATCACACTATCTTGACTCACATCACAACTCATAGCAAGTTTTTTCTTGAAAGCTTTTGGAAGACCATTTTCGCTTCTAGCTATAATCATCTGAGGTGTGATACCGATACGACGAAGTTCTTGAACTGAGTGCTGAGTTGGTTTAGACTTTAACTCACCAGCTGCTTTTATGTAAGGGATAAGGGTTACATGGATAAAGAATGTTCCCTCTACTTCATCATCATGTTTCATTTGACGGATAGCTTCCATAAATGGAAGACCTTCGATATCACCAACTGTTCCACCAAGCTCAACTACTAAGATGTCGTGACCTTCACCTGCAAGTTTGATACGGTTTACAATCTCACCAACGATATGAGGGATAACTTGAATAGTCTGCCCTAAGTAACCCCCAGCACGTTCTCTTTCTATAACAGAAGAGTAAACTTGACCAGTTGTAAAGTTAGCTGATTTTAAAAATGAAGCATCTAAAAAACGTTCATAGTTACCTATGTCAAGGTCAGTTTCAGCACCATCTTTAGTAACAAAAACCTCTCCATGTTCGAGTGGACTCATAGTTCCAGGGTCAACGTTAATGTATGGATCTATTTTTAACATACCTATGTTAAGACCAGAGTGTTTTAGTAGTGTACCAACACTAGCAGCAGTAATCCCTTTTCCAAGAGAAGATAAAACTCCACCGGTAACAAAAATGTATTTAGTCATAAAAAATGCTCCATTTACTATATTAATTATAAACGCGATTATATACTAAAGTAGTTTAATTTCTTATGACACAAGGAAAGTTTAGATATTATGTAATTAAATATTATTTATATGTGAGAGGATGTATGAAAAAAACAATTTATTCTTTTCTTTTTATAGTTTTAGCTATATTTTTTTCTGCATGCCAAAAGAGTAGTGTCTATGAAGGGTCAGTGGAAGAAGATAGAGATATAAATTTAGAAGATGTAAATAGTACTTCAGAGATAATTTTTGGAGAAAGTCAAAAAGAGATACCAACATTGGTCATAGTAATGAATTGGGATAACTATTCTCAAACAGATCCTCTTCTCTGGTACAACAAAATTTTTAATCAAGATGAAAACTCCGTTAACAGATGGTATTATGACAGCACAGATGCAAACATTGAGTTTGTACCTATTTCTGAAAACTCAGGAACTATAGACGATGGTGTAATTATTGTTGATATGGGAAAAAATCATCCAGGTGGGGATGATGATATATCTTTTAGAGATACTGAATTGAAAAATGCAATTACAAGTGATGTTGTAGTTGACAATGTTGATTTTGACTCTTTAGATATTGATGGAGATGGTGCTTTGAGTCACACAGAACTTCAAATAATTTTCGTAGTATCAGGTGGAGAACAATCTTATGGAGATTCTGCTGCAAAATCAATATGGGCACATGCATGGGCTTTTGATAGTGATAATGCACCTGTTGTTGATACCGTAAGTGTCATGAAAGCAGATGCAAATGCGACACTCGGGGGAACATATATGCGATTTGGTGCGACACATGGAGTAGATACTGATGATGAGCATTTAGCTGTGATTGGTATTATCGCACATGAGTTAGGGCACTCACTTTTAAATCTTCTTGATTTATATGATAGTGATGGAGAAGGTTCAGGTTTAGGCTACTATGACATTATGAGTGGTGGTTCTTGGGCTAGTAAATCTGAAGATACCTATGATGGTCAAACGCCAGTCCAGTTCTCAGCATTTAGTAAAATAGATAGTAACTTAGATTTAAATATTTCAGAAGTTAACAGTGCAAGTAGTGAACAGAACATAACGATAAAATGTAGTTCAAATGAGATCATAAAATTAGCTACACAAGAAGATAATGAATACTTTTTACTAGAGTGTAGAGATACTGCTAGAGTTGATTCTGACAAATCATTTGATTATATGGATAGTAATTTTACAGACAATAAACTAGTCTCTTTTATTTATCATATAGATACAAATAAAACTACTAATGATGAATCCGGTAGTCAAACTCAAAGTAATCATTATAGAGTCGCTTTAGTTGAAAAAGATTCTTCGGATGATTTAACTTTGAATGAAAATATTAGAGTTCATTATAATGATTCTTATGAAGATGGAGAGACTATTGACTCCAATAAGACAAAATCATATGATGGTTCTTCAGGGTATGAGATAGAAATAGAAAGTTCTAATTATACAGATAGAACAATGACATTCATAATTACACAATAGGAAGATATATGCATATGTTTTATAAATATTTACTTGTTTTTATAATCTCTATAGTTGCTTTAAATGCTTCACAAGCTAGCACTAGACTCATACTATTTACACAAGCCGATGGAACAAAATTTGAGGGTTTTTTAAAAGGCGATAGTGCATTTCACTGGATTGAAAGTAATAATAAAGTTGTGATGTATAATAAAAAAGATAAATTTTATTATATAGCTAGATTAAATAATAATGTCTTTGAACTTACAAATGAAAAGCCTAAAATAGAGAATACTAAAGGGCTAGGACAGGTGTCAGGAGTTATGAGAAGTAAAAAAAGTTCACATTTTGTAGATAGTAATACAAAAAAAGCACTTCAAATACTTCAAAGAGAATCAAGAAAAGGATATCGCCCTAGATGATGGATAATACACTTTTATATGTAATTGTAGCACTCGGAATTTCAATAGTTGTGAATATATTTCTAAAAAAAATAGGTCTCTCTCAAATAATTGGCTACATCATTACTGGTACAATCATAGTTTATGCATTTGATTTACGAGAAGTTGGTCACTCTCATGAACTAGAGATGGTTGGGGAGTTTGGTATAGTATTTTTAATGTTTACAATAGGACTTGAAATTTCCCTTGCTAAAATGGGAACTATGAAAAAAGAGATTTTTGGAAATGGTCTTATGCAGGTTGGCTTTACAACAATAGCTGTTTATTTAGTCTCTCACTATCTCTTTGATTTGGAAAGTACATCAGCAATAATTGTTGCATTAGCCTTTTCTCTCTCCTCTACAGCAGTAGTTCTTAGTTACCTTAAAAGCTCAAAAGAAATTTATACTCCCTATGGTCAAAGAGCTACGGGAATTCTTATATTTCAAGATATAGCCGTTATTCCTATTTTAATATTTATAGGATTTTTAACAAACGAAGCAAACGAGAGTATATATGTCATTTTAGGACATACTTTAGTAAGTGCTTTTTTAGTTCTTGGCATACTTTTTGTAGTTGGTAAACATCTCGTCTCATGGCTTCTCCACTTTTCAGCTTCCTCTGAACTTGATGAACTCTTTATGGGGTCAGTACTGTTTATAGTTATAGGAGCTTCCCTTTTTGCATACTATATGGGATTTACATACTCTCTTGGTGCATTTGTAGCTGGGATGATTATCGCTGAAACAAAGTACCATCATAAAGTCGAGTCAGATATAGCACCCTTTAAAGATATTTTACTAGGTACATTTTTTGTAACAGTTGGAATGAAAATAGACTTAAGTATATTTATTGAAAATGTTGGAACTATTATTGGTCTATTTATACTTGTCCTCATTTTTAAAACAAGTATAATTTTAGCACTCTTACGACTCTCTAGCAATACCGCTACAGCACTTAAAACAGCACTAGCACTATCTCAGGTAGGTGAGTTTTCTTTTGTAATCTTTGCTGTAGCATCTTCAGGAAATATTCTCTCAAAAGAGGTAGAATCTCTGCTTGTATTAGTTGTTATATTTTCTATGATAGTAACACCATTCTTTATTACTCGTATAAGTGAGGTAGTTGAAAAAATTGTCAAAGATACAGATATTGTAACCGATATGACACCTCTTACCTCACGTAAAGATCATGTTATTGTGTGTGGGTATAGTGTTGTAGGAAAGTTTGTTTCACAACATTTAGAAGAGTTTGATGCTCCCTTCATTGTAGTTGATAATTCAAATAAACATGTAATAGAAGCACTCGATGATAATATAGAAGCTTATCTAGGGGATGCATCAAAAACATCTATACTAAATGCTCTTCATATTGAAAAAGCTGCGGCAATTATTGTTACACTTGATAATATAGATAAGAAAAGACTTATCTGTGAAGCAGTACTTAAGCACTCTAAAAATGCTAATTTAATTGTGAAAGTTGTATCGCTTGAAGAGAAGAAAAAACTTGAAGATTTAAATATAACTGTTGTAGTAGATGGAAAGGTAGAAGTTGCTCGTGTACTAGTTGAACGAATGCTCTCCTGTCAACTCAAGTACAGTTAAAGAAGAAGTTCTAAGCTAGTATAATTACTAGCTTAGAAGAAAGTTTTTTAGTTACCGCGTGAACCAGGCTTAATAGCTTCACTACCATCTTTACAAAGAGGACAAGCATCTGGAGCATACATCTCAAATGTAAAGTCCTCAAGTGCAAAAAATGGAATATCTGTAGGTAATTTACAGTTAGGCTTTGTTGTGATATCTGAGTTCTCACGTTTACAAAAACCACGGTTAGCAAGTGCTGCAGCACCTACTATTTTCCCACCAAGTGCTTCAACAGCAGATGCTGCTTCCATAGCAGAACCACCTGTTGTAATGATATCTTCACACATAAGAACTTTTTCGTCCTTACTTACTTCAAAACCACGACGAATAGTCATAACACCTTCTACCCGTTCAGCAAAGATAAAACGAACATCAAGAGCAGTTGCAAGAGCAAAACCAGCTATAAGACCACCAAGTGCAGGAGCACATACTGTATCTATCTCTAATCCACTCTCTTTAATTTGAACAGCTAAGGCTTCAGCAAGAACTTTTGCAGTTTTTGGATCTTCTAAAACTTTTGCAGATTGTAGATAAAATTGAGAGTGATTTCCACTACTGAGTTTAAAGTGCCCTTCTAAAAGAGCATCTGCATCCATATATATTTTTTTAACATCCATAATTATACCTTTAAAATTTCTTGTTCTTTCTCTTTAAGTGTACTCTCTATTAGCGCAATGAATTTATCTGTAGTTTTTTGAATATTATCTTGAGCAGATTTAGATTCATCAGTAGTAATCTCTTTTTCTTTTTCAAGTTTTTTAACTTTATCGTTTGCATCACGTCTGTCATTACGAACAGAAACCTTTGCATTTTCACCCATACCTTTCATCTGTTTAACAGACTCTTGACGTTGCTCAACAGTCATAGGAGGAAAAAATAGTTTAATAACATCACCATCATTGTTTGGATTTACACCAATATTTGCTGCAAATATTGCAGACTCGACATCAGATAATAGATTTTTTTCCCATGGGTTTACAACAATAGTTGTTGCATCAGTAGCGATAACAGAACCAATTTGATCAAGTGGTGTTGGTGTACCGTAGTAGTCTATTTTTACATTATCTAAAACAGAAATAAGAACTTTTCCTGTTCTTAGTGTTTTAAAATCTCTGTGCATATGGTCAACACTTCCTTGCATTTTAGCATTACAGTTGTCATGTATTTCGTTTAACATTTTTGTTCCTTAGTGGTATGAAAATAATTGTGTAATTGTAGCAAGAAATCTTTTAAAGTAGTGTAAAAATGTATAGCTTTGGAAGTTATAGCTACAACATGTAGTTGTAACTAATTGTGAAAGAAGAGTTATTTTGTAGTATTTGTATCAACTACTGTAGTTTTTGTAGCAGTAGGTGCTACAATATTTGTATTCTCTAGCATATCATCTACTACTGATGCTTGTGCTGATTGAGAGTACATATATCCTAGAGTGATAGTGTTCACTACAAATAAAAACCCAACTGTAAAAGTAGCTTTAGCTAAAAATCCACTAGGACCTTTTGCTCCAAATACTGATTCATTAGAGCCACTATATGCTCCAAGACCTATGCTAGAGCTTTTTTGTAAAAGTACAGCGATTACGATAATAATCACTAAAACAATTTGAACAATTAGTAAAAGACTTGTTGTCATAAACAAATTCCTATTATTATAAAGTGGCGAAGTATATCTAAAAAAACTTATATTATCAACTTGAGTACGATGAGTTCTAGAAGTTCTTCTTAAAACAGAGTATAAAAAGGTATAATTGCATAAGATATATATAGGAATGTGAAAATATGAAAAAGTTTAAAATATTAGCAGTAGTTTTAGTAATTTTATTTATCTTAATTGAGGTTTTTATTTTTAATAAAACAGAAATAAAACGAGAAATAAAACCAATAGTAGCAGTAAGTTCATTTTTTCTTTATGATATTATAAAACATATTGCAGGTAAGAATGTAGAAATAGTAAATATTTTACCTTTTGGTGTTGACCCTCATAGTTTTGAATTAACTCCAAATATTATGTCAAAGATAGAACACAGTAATTTAGTGTTTTATAGTGGTGCAGGTTTAGAGCCTTGGGTAGATAGAATAAAGTTTAAATCTAAGGTTATAGATATGAGTCAGTCTGTAAAACTTAGAAAATTGAATTTAGGTGAATTGGAATCACATGAACATCATGAACATCATAATGCCTTATGTTCACATAATACATTAGACCCTCATTATTGGTTAGATATTGATAATATGAAAAGTGCGACAAAAGTAGTTGTTAAAGAATTAATAATCTTGCAACCTCAAAATAAAGAGCAATTTTTGGAAAATAGTAATAAATATTTTGTTATGCTTGATAAATTAAATAATGATTATCTAAAAAGCCTTTCAAACTGTAAAGTGAACCACCTTATTCTTAATCACAATTCAATAGGATATTTAGCTCAAAAATATGCTTTTCACTCGGAATCCTTAAGTGGACTTTCTCCTGAAGCAGAACCTACTCCTAACGACATTAAAAGAATTATTAATGAAATAAATGAAAATGCTATAACAACAATCTTTTTTGAAAACTTTGTAAGTTCTAAAGTTATTAAAACTATAGCAAAAGATACAGGTATAAATGTAGAAGTTATAGAGTCATTGGGTAATATAACAGCTGATGAAGCAAAAGAGAAAGCAACATATAAAGAGTTGATGTATAAAAATTTAAACAAACTATCTAAGGCTCTTGTGTGCAACTAAGTTTCAAAGTACCTATTTTTGATGTAAAAAACCTTAGTTTTAGTGTTAGAGGTGTAGAAATATTAAAAAATATCTCTTTAGAAATTTTTAATGGAGAATATATAGCTATAATAGGACCAAATGGAGGGGGGAAAACAACACTTCTTCGTATGCTTTTAGGACTTGAAAAACCAACTTATGGAGAGGTTAAACTCTTTGGGAAGAAAATTAATGAATTTAAATCATGGAATAAAATAGGTTTTGTCCCTCAACGTGCCTCTCATGTAGATGAAAATTTTCCAGCAACTGTTGAAGATATTGTAAAAATGGGAAGAGTATCGCAAAGTAAACTTTTTTCACGTATCTCAAAAGAAGACTTTTTAGCTGTGAAAGAGTCTATGATAAAAATGGATATTTTGGATTTAAAAGATAAAATGGTAGGGACACTTTCTGGAGGTCAAAGACAGCGTGTTATGATAGCTCGTGCATTGGCTTCTTCCCCTGAGATACTTATTTTAGATGAACCAAATACTGGTGTAGACATGATTTCACAGCAACGTTTTTATAAACTTTTAGCAGAATTAAATAAAAAAGATAATATTACAATTGTTTTTATTACTCACGACATAGGAGTAATAGCAGATGATATAGGTAGACTTTTTACTATTAATCAAAAAGTTACAGTTTGTAATAATCCACAAGAGATGCTTTCATGTGAAGATATATCAGAACTCTATGGTATAGAAGCACATCTTTTACATAATCACCATAAGCATTAAGGGAGTATATAAATGTTTGAAATATTTCAATATGAATTTATGCAAAGAGCTTTTATTGCTGGACTTTTTATAGCTATTTTAGCTTCTATAAGTGGTACGTTTATAGTTCTTAAACGCTACTCTTTGATGAGTGAAACATTAGCACACTCTGCCTTAGTTGGAGTAGCTGTTGGACTTGTTGCAGGTTATAATCCTCTTTGGATGGCAGTTATAGTTGCTATACTTTCAGCTTGGCTTATAGAGTACCTTCGAAGTACATTTAGTCTTTATTCAGATGCTATTCTTTCAATTATTCTTTCAGGCTCATTAGCTTTAGCTGTTATAATTGTATCCATGGGCGGAGCATTTAATAACTCTCTATTTTCATATCTTTTTGGTTCAATCCTTTCAGTAACAGATGAGGATATTATTACAATTATAGTCTTTGGAACATTTTCTTTAGGAGCACTTTTACTTTTTTCTAAAGAACTTTATTTTATTAGTTATGATGAAGAAGTTGCTCAAACAAGTGGAATAAAAGTAAAACTTTTAAATTTTTTACTTGTTACAGTTGTAGCTATAATAATAGCACTCTCTATAAGGGTGGTAGGAAGTCTTCTTATTGGTGCTTTAATGGTAATCCCTACTTCGGCTGCTTTACAGTTTAGAGTAGGTTTTAAAGATACTATGCTAATAGCTATCTTTTTTGCTCTTTTTAGTGTTATTTTTGGGATGAGTCTTTCTTTTTATTTTTCATTACCTTCTGGAGCAACTATAGTGTTGAGTGTTATTTCACTTTTTGTTCTTTCTCTTATGATTAATAAAAAATGAAAATAAGTTCAGAATTTTCTAAATATGCACAAGAGTATGACACTTTAAATAGTGTTCAAACACTAGTTATAGATAAACTATTAAAGGATTTAACTTATCAACCAAAGTATATATTGGATCTTGGTTGCGGAAGTGGTGCTTTATGTGAAACTATTTTTTGGGTGTATAAACACTTTATAGGGATAGATTTTGCTCCTGGAATGCTTGAACTTCATCCTAAATCTAAAAAGATAGAAGCTATTTATGGTGACTTTAATGATGATACACTCTTTGAAAATCTATCCACTTATAAGTTTGATCATATATTCTCAGCCTCAGCACTTCAATGGGCAGAGAACTTAGCAGATGTTTTTAAGCAGATAAGTTCTTTAAATACTCCAATCTCCTTAGCAATTTTTACATCAGGTACATTTAGAACATTGAATAAAACAGCTTCCCTTGACTCTTTTTTAAGAGATAAAGATGAAATAGACAAACTTCAAAAACAATACTTTAAAGCTAATTTTGAAGTCGTAGAGTATAAGCTAGGATTTGAGAGTACTAGAGATATGTTTAGATACATAAAAAGAAGTGGTGTAAGTGGGTCAAGAAATATTTTGAGTTTTAAAGAAACGAAAAAACTTATGAAAGAGTATCCTCTAAGTTACTTAGAATTTGAAGTAGCATTTATAACTACTTCTCATTAAGTATAATCTCTTTTTCTAAGTTATAAAGCTCATAGCGAATATATTTAAAATTTTCACTATATTGAATATTTTTGAGTTTATATAACTCTTCTAAAACCCTAGCAGATTCTTGAGCACGTTTAAAATTAGCAGTAAGTACACCTAATATGTCATTGCGGTTGAGTTCACTCTCTGAAGAGGCTCTGAGTACATCATTTATACTATCTCTATACTCTAAAAGCTTTCGAGTTTCCTCTACACGAGCTTTATGTCTAAGATTTTTAAGTTTTTTGGAGAAATTTTTGTTGTTGTCTCTGTATCGCATGATATCTTCAACAACACGTATACCTTCTTTAAGTCTATTAAGATTTGCATCTATCACCCGATAAAGTTCGGGTGATAACATCTGTTTAGTCATCGTTATTTAAAACACCGAAGATTTGAAGAAGAGCAGTAAAGATATTTAAAAAGTCTAAATAAAGAGCGATAGCACCATCAATAGGTGTCTCATAAGCACCTCTCATAATGTTTTGAGTATCATAAATAACTAAGATACTAAAAAGAAAAACAACAGCACCACTAATCATCATAGAAAGCATACCGTTCCCTAAGAACATATTTAAAATAGAAAAACCAATAATTACAAATAGTGCAATCATTAAAGGTTTTGTATAGCTAGTAAAATCTTTTGTAGTCTTTATAGCATAAAAACTCATAGCTCCAAAAACAACAGCTGTCATTGCAAAGGCATTCCCTACAATAGTTCCACCACCATCCATACCAAGTGTATAAGAAAGTAAAGGTGAGATAGTGATACCAGTCATAAATACAAATGCAAACATAACCAGTAAATTAATACCAGGTTTACGTTTTACAAATTGAAGACCAATTAAAAGTCCAATTTCTAAGAAAAAAAGTGGCCACATCATTTCATGTATTGCCCCTGCCATTGGTACACCAACATAAGCACCAACTGCTCCAGCCATCATAGAAGCTGCAAAAAGTTTATAAGTCTCTTTTACAAAAGAGATAATTTGTGAATCATCACGACTCGCTGTTTCATATGCAAATGAGTTACCTCTTGCATAATCACGATCATATAGTCCCATAATAGTTCCTTTGTATATCTATTGTAGATATTAAAATTTGTTGTAGAATTTTATAGGTAAAGAGTTAATAGAAAGCAACACATAATAGGCTTACATATATAGACTTTATTTAAAAGAAAGAATAATAAGAAAATATTATTTTTAAGTAAGAGAACCAAAAAAGAATAGAAATTTAAAAACAATTCTTTTTCTGTTTAAGCAATTATTAAGCACAACTCTCCTATAATTCCCATCCACAAACAGAGACACCTTGTTTAAAACGAGAGAGTCGGAACACTTCGAGTTGAAGATGTTTGAATTGTTTGAGATCATTGAAAACTAAGCAAGTAGTA